>Ga0116227_10009690_pt1 | contig 17314 bp, 12 predicted proteins | sample S1TSphgellanicum_FD_89693 | JGI IMG/M metagenome (GOLD analysis project Ga0116227, IMG submission 89693) | Host-associated microbial communities from peat moss isolated from Minnesota, USA - S1T2_Fb - Sphagnum magellanicum MG | ecosystem: Host-associated > Plants > Peat moss > Unclassified...
CGGTCACCTATAATCTGGGCAACGGGGCGGGGCATTCGGTGATGGAGGTGATCCGCATGGTGGAGCGTGTCAGCGGCCGCACCGTGCCCTACCGCATCGCGCCCCGCCGCGCCGGCGACCCCGCGGCGCTGGTTGCCGCGTCGGACCTGCTGCGGCGCGAAACCGGCTGGACCCCGCGCTATCACAGGCTCGACGACATCGTGGCCACCGCGCTGGCGTGGCGGGAGGCGCACCCCGGCGGCTACAATGACCGCTGATCCCGGCACACGCCGGCGCATCGCTGCGGTCTTCGGCGGCCTGATCGCGGCAAACGCCGCCGCCTGGGCCTGGGCGCTGGCGGCCTTTCATACAACGCCCGTGCTGCTCGGCACCGCGCTGCTCGCCTATGGGCTGGGTTTGCGCCACGCGGTGGACGCCGACCATATCGCCGCCATCGACAACGTCACCCGCAGCCTGATGCAGACGGGGCAGCGGCCGGTGGGGGTGGGCCTGTTCTTCTCGCTCGGTCACTCGACCATCGTCATCGCCGCCTCGGCCGCCATCGCGCTGGCGGCCCAGAAATTCGGGCCGCACCTGCACGCCTGGCATGACGCCGGCGGAGTGATCGGCACGCTGGTCTCGGTGGCGTTCCTGTTCGCCATCGCGGCCGCGAACCTGCTGGTGCTGCGTACGCTATACCGGGCACGCGACACCGGTACGGTGGAGGAGGCGACACTCGACCAGGCACTTTCGGGCCGCGGCCCGCTCTCGCGCCTGCTGCGCCCGCTGTTTGGCATGATCGGCCAAAGCTGGCACATGTATCCGCTCGGCCTGCTGTTCGGCCTGGGGTTCGACACGGCCACCGAAGTGGCGCTGCTCGGCCTGTCGGCCACCGAGGCGACGCGGCATTTGCCGATCCTCGCGGTGATGGTGTTCCCCGCCCTGTTCACCGCCGGCATGGCGCTGGTGGATACGGCCGACGGGGTGCTGATGCTCGGCGCCTACGGCTGGGCGTTCATCGAGCCGGCGCGCAAGCTGACTTACAATATGGCGGTCACCATGCTCTCGGTCGTCGTCGCCCTGCTGGTCGGCGGCATCGAGGCAGCGGGCCTGATCAGCGACCGTTTCTCCCCCGACAGCGGCCTGCTGGATGACCTTGGCTATGGGATCGTCGCCGTGTTCGCCGCCAGTTGGGGCGCCTCCGTCCTCATCACCCGGATGCGGCGGGGTGAGATCCGGCCGTAGGTTGGATTCAGGCCACCAAACCGCGCCTCCGCCCCTGTAACGCCGTGGGGTTGACGCCCGAAGGTGGACTTTGTCCATCCTACGGCGTAACGCTCTGTGGCCAGCGCGCCACAGCGCCCGCCCCACCTATTCCAAGCCCGCGAAACCGATGGCATTTAAGCGGCGTCTAAAGCTAGCCCGGACGACTAATTCGTGAAGAACACATCAGCATGAAGCATTGGCGCATCGACGAGGTCGGGTGGGACCAGTTCGATCGCTCCAGGATCGACCCGGACATCGTCGCCATCGTCAAGGCGGCGGCGATGGTGGAGCGCAACGGCACCGACTACGGCACCTACCTCAACCGCGTGTTCCACGACGACCCCGCCTTCCGCGCCGCCGCCGACACTTGGTCGGTCGAGGAGGTGCAGCACGGCGACGCGCTCGGCCGCTGGGCAATGCTTGCCGACCCGACCTGGGATTTTGAGACCGCCTTCGCGCGCTACCGCTCCGGCTACCAACTGCCGCTGCTCGCGGCCGACAACTCCGTGCGCGGCTCACGCACCGGGGAGCTGATCGCCCGCTGCATGGTGGAGACCGGGACGTCCAGCTATTATTCCGCCCTGGCGGACGCCGCTACCGAGCCGGTGCTCAAGCAGATCTGCCGGCTGATCGCGGCCGACGAGTTCCGCCATTTCAAGCTGTTCTACGACCATTTGCGCCGCTACCTGAAACGTGAGCGCATCGGCATGCTCAGCCGGCTGCGCATCGCGCTGGGCCGCATCGGCGAGAGCGAGGACGATGAACTCGCCTACGCCTTCTACTGCGGGAACCAGCCGCTCGGCGCGCCCTATGATCACGCGCCGAACATCGCCGGCTATATGTCACGCGCCATGGGGTTTTACCGCTATGGCCACATGGAGCGCGCCGTGGGGATGATTCTCAAATCCATCGGGCTGCCGCCGCGGGGGCGGTTTTCGCGCCTGGCATCCTGGGGGGCCTGGCGGCTCATGCGGAGCCGGTATCGGACGTTTTGTCGGACGACAGGAAGTAAGAATGTTCTTTTTTGAGAAAAAGAACCAAAAAACTTCGCTCTTATTGCATCCGCTGTTGGCGGTTTGCTCCACCGCCGGCAAGCCTGTCTGCCTGAGCACCCGAATTAACCACGAAGGCGCGAAGGAAGCGAAGGTACACGAAGGCTGAACCCATCGAATTCGGGTCGGGGCCGCGACTTTCCTTGCACCACCTTCGTGTCCTTCGTGCCTTCGTGCCTTCGTGGTTTTTAGGATGCTTCGGAAAGGCGCACCACCAACAGGGTTCGCGATAAGAGCGAAAAACTTTTATCCGTGGGGCTTGCCGCTCGATGGACTTAGCTCAAAGTTCGTAGAAGTTCACCGGCTTCCAAGGCCTGTCCGAAGAGCCAGCCCTGCATCCACACCACACCGTAGTTGCGAAAATACGCGGCCTGGTAGTCGGTCTCAACGCCCTCGACGATGACACGCACGCCGATATCCCTTGCCATGTCCAGAATCGGCGGCACCAGGCGCGCGCGCACCACTGCCGTGTTCACCGCGCCGGTAAAACTCCGGTCGAGCTTGATCGCATCAATGGAGAGGTCGCTCAGGTAAGTCAGGCTGGAAAACCCGGTGCCAAAATCATCGATGTAGATCTTGTAGCCGGTTCGGCGCAGCTGGTTGATCACCGCATTCGCCGCCTCCACCTCGGCCGACCGCCGCTCGGTCAGTTCCAGCGCGACCTGCGAGGGTGACACCCCTGCCCCCGCAATATGCAACGCCAACGCCGCGTGAAACCGCGCATCATTGAGATCATCGGCAACGATGTTGATGCTGACGGTGAATGAGGGATTGGCCCGCAGCAGGTCGCCGAGATCCTCGCCGACGCGCCGGATCGCAAAGCAGGTCAGCTCGCCGATCATTCCGCCATCTTCCGCCAAGGGGATGAATTCGTCCGGCCCGATCGCGGCGCCGGTCTTGACCGGCCAACGCATCAGCGCCTCTGCGCCCACCACGTGCTGCGTTTCGGCATCCAGAATCGGCTGATAGCGCATGACGAGTTCGCCGCGGCCGAGTGCCCGCTGCAGACGGCGCAGGAGCGAACGGCGCTGACGCAGCCACGCCATGATCGTCAGGCTGACGGCGCTGCCGGTGAGGCCGCCTGCGAAGGTGAAAATCTCGAATGGTGCCGCATTCCGCCGCAGCATCGCCGCCCAGGGCGCCTGCACGACCAGGCACATCATGCGGTCCGTTGCGCAGGCGACCGCAACGTAGCTGCCCCTGTGCCAGAACTGATTCCCTTCCGTCAGCAAGGCGGCCGGCACGTCCACCGGCTCGCCCGCGAACCATAAGAGCCGCCGGCTCGACCCGTTGATAAAGAACCGCGACAGACCATAGAAGCCTGGTGCCAGAGTTGGCGGCACCAGGCTCGGCCGGACAAGGACGAAAGCATCGCCGTGCCCGACGATGATAAAGCCATGATCCGGCACCGCCGGGAGTTGCGCATAACGCCATATCGTCTGGGCCTGGTTCAGCATGAAGCCCGGCTTGTCCAGAGCGGGAATGACAATGTCCGCGACACCGTACACCGCGCTGCAGGCGAGCCTGCCGTGGTCGCGCCGCATAATGTCCTGAACGATCGTCGATCCGATCACCAAGGTGCGCAAATTCGCCAGGTCGGCCGGGCTGCAGGGCGGTGCTTGCAACCGGTCCAGCGAGTCGAGAATGCCGCTCACTTCCGCCTCGCGCGCACGCACATCCGCGATCAGCACCTGCGCCTCGTTGCCAACCCGGCGGCACTCGGCCTTCGCGACCAGGAGGACGCCAAATCCCAGCGCCACCGGACCGCCGATGAGGGCGCCCGCAAGTACCACCCGCAGCACTGCCGAACGCCCGGCCGCGGCACCCTCCCGCAGCAGGCGTCCGTGTTCGGCGATGCGCGCGAAGGCACCCGGCTTCTGCAACGAATCCAACGCGGACTGGCTCCTGCGCCCTACAACCGGTTCATGGCCCAGTACGAGCATCAAGTACGAGCATCAATTACGAGCATCGTTATCGGCTGCGCCGGCGTCACTGCAAGCACCGGCCGTGCGCCGTCGGCGCAAAGCCGCGCGGCTGAGTCGATGGGCCAGTGCCGGCATGGCGTGATGTTCCTGCGCAAATGGCGATAAGGGCCAAGGCTCACTCCGTGACGCCGCCGCGGCAGTCAGCCGACGGCGACGGTCTGGATCGCCACGACGCCTGGGGCGTGCGGCAAAGGCTCAAAGGCACGGCTGCGATGATCACAGCATCTATCTTCGTGGTCAGGCAAGGTTTTTATAGCGAAACCTCGCCATGATGGCCGGCGGCCCGCCCACCGCTTCAGTGGGCATGCAAGAATGAAAACCCGGGCGCCGTGCGACGGCGCCCTCGCCGGACAGCGGCTCTCCCCGCGTCAGAATCAGGACGCGGCGGAGACCGGGCGACGAACGGGCGAAGGACGCAGGATGGCCATTAATGCGTCGGAGACCGAAGCAAAATTGCCAAGGTCGGCCCCGGACTTGCCGCACCAGGCGATAATGCTGCCACCGCGCCGTGCCACACCCCAGGCTGACCAGGATTCTCCGGCCCGGTAAACGCTGAGGAAACTATCAATGTCAGGCGGGTCGAAAGCCTCGCGGTCGTGGATCACTAACCGGTCGTAGCCAAGCTGGCGCGCCTCATCCCGCCAGCGGCCGACCTCGATCCGGTCGCGCGGGGTAAGCCCCGCGCGGTGTGTGCAGACCGGAAACGGAATGATGATGCACTCGACTTCGGAACGCAATCTGATCATGCGACACCTGTTCAGAGTTTGGTGAATGCTTTTTAACCTAAACTTCTCGTGAGGACATGTGTCCCGTTGCACACATGGCAAGGTCCTTGCGTGTGAGCAACATAAGAATGGCCCTTTGCGCCCCGAGTCGGTAAAAAATTCTCTCGGATTCGTGAAGTCCCGTGGTGGACTGCAACAATCAGCCCGCGTCATCCTCCAGAAGCCGGTAGCCAACACCCGCTTCGGTCGTCACCCTGCCCCCCGCCTCAGCACCGAGCTTTTGGCGCAGATGGCCGACATACACGCGCAGGTACTGCACATCGCCGGTATGTGCCGGGCCCCAGACTGAGGTGAGCAACTGCTTGTGGGTAATCACCCGGCCGGCGTTGCGCACCAGCAGACACAGGAGATCGTACTCCCGCGGCGTGAGGGCCACCGGCTGACCGGCGACGCGGACCAGGCGCCGCTGCAAATCGACCTCCAGCACGCCGCTGCGGAAGACCGTCCCCGGCGGCAAAGCGGTGCCGGTCCGCAGGGCGGCACGGATGCGTGCCAGCAGCTCGCCGACATCGAAAGGTTTTTCCACGTAATCATTGGCGCCGGCGTCCAGCGCCTTGATCTTCTCCTGCGGCCGGTCGCGCGCCGAGAGCACGATGATGGGGGCGGTGCAGAACTCGCGCAGCCGGCGCAGCAGATCCTGCCCGTCCAGGTCCGGCAGCCCGAGGTCGAGCAGCACCAGTGCCGGCGGCAGCGCGACCGCCTGGCGCAGCGCGTCGGCGGCGGTCTCCGCCCCGCCGGCTTCGTAGCCCGCCGCTTCCAGCATGGGGCGGAGAAACCGGTGGATCTGTCGCTCATCGTCCACCAGCAGCACGTGCGGCCGGTCGCGCAGCGGTGCGCTATCGCTCATGGGTGTTTCCTGCCTATGTCTCAGTGTGCGCTGGCGGTCAGCAGACGCCGGGTCCAGTCTTGCCAATATGGGTCGGCCCGCGGCCGCAGAAACACCGGCGCCGCGCGGCCCAGCAGCAGGGTTTCGCGCGCGCGGTCCCCTGCCGCCGCCGCGATGGCGGCGCGCATCAAATCCAGCTCCGCGCCGGAATCCGGATCGATCGACATCTCCGACCACGCTTTCACATCGATCCCATCCAGCAGAGGCGCCGCCTCCGCACCATGCCCGCCGACGATCATGCAGAAGGCGACGTTCACAGCGGCTGCCTGCGTCAGCGCATGGGCTGCGCCGAAATTGGCCAAGGCGGCGTCATGGGCGGCACGCGCGCTGGCCAGGCCGCCAGGCGCATCGCCGGCACGGCATTGCGCCTGCGCCGTATCGGTCAGGCTGCCGATGACAAAGAACGTCCGCGGCCCCTGCCGCGCCAACGCCCGCCGGTAAATCGTCTGATCGTCAGCGACCTCATCGGCGTAGCGCCCGAGCCGGTCCAGCGCCTGCGCCCGCGTCGCCAGCAGGATGAGCGTGTTCTGGTGGTCAGGCCCGAAGACGGCAATGAAATCCGGCAGCATGCGATTCAGCGCCGCCAGCGCCAGCGCCGCCTGGCCCTGGGCGATGTTCACCTGCGCCAGATTGAGGCCGAGCTGCAGCGTGTCCGGATGCCGCGGCCCGCTCAACGCCATACGCCGGCCCAGCAGCGCCTCGATCAGCGCGCGGGCACGGTCCCACTCACCCAGACGGAGATAGGTAAAAGCCTCGCGCTGGCGCAGCGACAGGCGCGTGCTTTCGTCGATCACGTCCGGCATCGTCTCGGCGCGGTCGGCCGCCTCCGTGAACCCTGTCTGCGCCAGCCGAACGTCGCCGCCGAGCATTTCCAGCATCGCCCGCCCCTCGGTGAGCCAGATGTCGGCTTCGGCCCGGCGCGTGGCCATGCGGGGAACCAGAGGTGCGGCGGCGGTAATGATGGCACGCGCCCGCCCCATCGATCCCGGCTGGCCGGAGAGGACTTCCGTAAGCGCCTGATGCAAGCCGGCGATGAGCGCCGCGTCGCGGCCGGCCGGGCCGGCCTTGCCGAAGGCCGCAATGGCCTGCTCGTAGGCGTGGCGGGCGGCATCGAACTCGCTACGGCTGGCAAATGCGTGAGCGAGCGAGAGATAGATGGCGCCGGCCACCATCGGCTCGCTGCCCAGGCGCCGGTCGATGCCGGCCTCGGCGGCCTGTGCCGCCTCCATCAGCGTCTCGTCAGCCTTGCCGGATTGCGCCGGATTGCCGCGGCCGAGCAGATCCTCGGTGAGGAACGCATTGACGGTCTGCACCAGCGCCTCGCCCCGCCGCGCCTCGTCGCGGTCATGCGCGGCGCGGATGCCAAAGACGGTCGAGACAGCCAGCCCCACGGCGAGCGAAACCGCGGCAGCCACGATCCACGGGCGGCGCAGGCGCTCACGCTCCACCGCCCGTGCCAGGATGTCCGCACGCGCGGCCTCGATCCGGCGCGCTTCCGACGCGGCACGCCGCGCCGGCAGGGAATCCAGCCGCTCGGCCAGCCCGGCCGCCGAAGCCAGCCGCACCGACGCATCGGCCGCGGCAGCCGCAGCAATATCCTCGCGCAGCAGCGGGTCGGCGATATCCGCCTCCCAGCCGACCCCCAAAGGTTTGCGCAAATCGCCGACGGCGACCTGGTAGAGAAGGATGCCCAGGGCAAACACGTCGGCCGCCGTGGTCGGCGTGGCACCCGCAAGCACTTCCGGAGCCATGTAGCGCAGCGTGCCGGTGCCACGCGCCCCATCTGCCTCGGCCAGATTTTCCAGGCTGATGGCCAGCGCCTCGCGCTGCACCGCATCGCTCAGACCGCCGGCGCCGAAATCCACCAGCCGCAGCCGGGGCGCGGCGCCGTCCGGCCCATCCTCCACCAGCATATTGGCCGGCTTGATGTCGCTGTGCAGAACGCCGGCCGCATGCGCCGCCGCGATCGTCCGCGCCGCCTGCGCCACCAGCGCCACCCGCGCCTCGACCTTCATCCCGGACAGACGCGCGCCGTCCTCCGCCCACTGCAGCAGATCCGTGCCGCCATAAGAACTTTCGATGAACCAGGGCCGCTCCTCAAAATTCCATTCGAGGATGCGTACCAAATCGTCGCGCGGCCCGAGTGTGGCGTGCAGCACGCGTGAGAGGGCGGTCTCGCGCCGCAGCGTCTCCAGCCGCCGCTCGGAATCGGCAAACTTGAACACCCGCGCCTCGCCGGTCTTGGCATGGCGCGCCAGCCACACATCGTTCAGCGACGCATCGCCGAGCAAACGCTCCAGCCGCCATTGCGGCCGCCCCGGCACGCCGTCGCCGGCCTTGAACGTCAGGGCAAGGCGCGGCGTCTCGCGCGCCGCCGTCACCTCCACCGAGCCGTCGATCCGATACCCGGTCCCATGAACCGCCGCGATGATGTCGCGCCCGCCCTCACCGAGGGCCGTGCGCAGCTTGGACATGGCGGTGGTCAGCGAGGCTTCGGATATATGGTCGGCGTTGCCCCACACCGCCTCGATCAGCTCACGCTTCGTGGCCAGGCCACCCGCCCGCTTCAGCAGCGCATGCAGCAGGGCAAGCGGCTTGGCCTCAACCGGCCGCCGCTGGCCATCGACCGTCAGCTCCATCCGGGCCTCGTCCAATTGCACAGGACCGACGCGAAACACCGTGCGCGGGGTCATGAGAGCCTGGCGGGGCGGCGTGAGAATTTCTTGAGAAGGCGGTGAGAGACAATTTGCACGGGGGGTTCTTAACGATCCCTTGCCCTCATGACAAAAGGATGACTGACTTGAACCCGTCACACCCCAGCCTGCGCCGGGCACTTCTCGCTTGCGCATGCATTCTTACCACATCCGCGGCGCTCGCGGCAGACCTGCCGCGCATAGCTGTATCGTCCGACGTGCCACCCAGCATGACCGGCGTCGTCGAAACATCGGCGCCCGCCAGCGCCGGCCCGATGACGGTGGCGATCACCCTGCCGCTCTCCGACGAGGCGGGTGCCGCGAAATTCGCCGACAGCGTCTCCAAGCCCGGCAACCGTCTCTATGGCCAGTATCTGACGCCCGCGCAGTTCGCGGCGAAGTTCGGCGCCAATGCGGCCGACTATGCCGCCGTGACCGCCTGGGCGCAGGCGCAGGGGCTGACTTTGCATGAGGCGAGCACGGCCCGCACGCTGCTCTCGGTCGCCGGCACCCGCGCCCAGATCGAGCGCGCGTTCGGCGTGACGTTCAAATATTATAAGGACAACAAGACCGGCCGCGTGTTCCCCTCGGCGACCAGCCAGCCGTCGCTGCCGTCCGACATCGCGCCGCGTATCGACAGCGTGCTGGGCCTCTCGCGCCGCGTCGGTTTCGCGCCCAAGCTGCGCCGCGCTCCCGCTAACGCAGTACGCCCGGCCACGGCGGGCGGCACCGGCGCGGGCGGCGCCTATGCGCCGGCCGATTTCCGCACCGCCTATGAAATTCCGCAAATGGCGGCGACCGGCCCGGCCGAAACGCTCGCCGTGTTCGAACAGGGCGGCTACTTCGCCAGCGACGTCACCACCTTCGTCAAAGCCAACAAGCTCACCATGCCGGCGGTGACGCCGCGCCTGGTGGATGATTACGGCGGCGGCGTGGACGACCCGGATGTCGAGCTGGAAACCGTGCTGGACATCAGCACCCTGATCGGCATCACCCAGGGTAATGCCAGCATCCTCGTGTATGAAGACGGCGAGGATTACGGTATTGCCCTGATCGACAGCCTCACCGCCATGGCCGATGACGACAAGGCCAGCATCATCAGCATCTCCTACGGCGAGGATGAGGCCCTGGCCGGCCAGAAGCAGATGGTCGCCGAGCACCGGGCGCTGCTGCAACTGGCGGCCCAGGGCCAGACGGTGCTGGCGAGTTCCGGCGACAGCGGCGCCTATGGCGACGAGGGTTTTGGCCTGAACGTGTCCGACCCATGCTCGCAGGTCTATGTCACCTGCGTCGGCGGCACCACCCTGTTCACCGGCGCGCACGAAGCCTACAATCTGGAAAATGCGTGGAACGACCTCGCCAGCTACGACGGCGCCACCGGCGGCGGCGTCAGCAGCATGTGGGCACTGCCAAAATATCAGTTGCAGCCGGATTCGTTCACGCCTGGCCAGTCGGTGGCCGCGCCCAACGGCGGTTCCAACACATTTCGTAATGTGCCCGACGTGGCAGCGGATGCCGACCCGCTGACCGGGGCGGCGATTTACTCGCAGATGAACGGCGGCTGGGTGACCGTGGGCGGCACCAGCCTGGCCTCGCCAATCTATGCCGGCTTCCTGGCCACCTATGACCAGGTGCTGCAAATCGTCGGCAAGCCGCATGTGGGTTTCTTCAACCCCGCCCTCTATGACATCGGCACCACCATCCTCGGCTATTACGCCAACCACGACGTGCGCAACGGCACCAACGGCGATGCCAATGAATACGGCATCCCTGGCTACAGCGCCGGCTACAACTACGACCTGGTGAGCGGCTGGGGTACGCCGGCGGCGCCGGACATGCTGAACTTCCTGCTCAGCAACGTCACCGGCGACAAGCATCCGCCGGTGGACGCCACGGATCTGACCGGCGGCATGACCGGCACCACGATTTCCCTGACCTGGCACGCCGGCAAGAAGGTGCCAGGCTATATCGTGGAGCTGATCAATCCCTACGCCGGGACGATTCTCGCCACCGCCAACACGGTGGGGACCAGCGCCACCTTCACCGGGGTGACGGAAGGTCTGTCCTACTACGCGGTGTATCTGTACTCGATCAGTGGCACCGGTTCCACCGTCGCGGCACCGCTGTATGTCCAGGCGCCGTCCAAGTAGCGTTGCCTGCAAAAACTGCTTCGTCCTTCGGGGCGAAGCAGTCTTTAGGGTAGGCTTCAGCGCTCACAACTCCGGTTGGCTGCGCGCCGTGGTGGGCTGAAGCCCAGCCTACGGGGTACCCACACGAGATCACAACAAGTTACGAGATCAGGCACCACCTGCATCAGCGTCGCGCTGGGCGATGCCGCGCGAGATCAGATCGTCCACGCAGAGCGCCGTCATGCTGGTGAGGTCGGCGCCCACCTCGGCGCCGGAGGTTTTGTGATCCACAAAAATGCGGCCGCCGACGACCACCACCAGCGACGGGTTGCGTGAAGCGCGGCGCGCGCCGGCAATCGTCTCGGTCAGGCGCGGCAGCCATTGCTCACGCTCGAAGGCGGCACTCAGCGACACGTCCAGCGCGTCGAACCAGGTGGAGGCGACCAGGTCCTGCAATATCTTGTCGGTGGCCGGGTATTCGCACTGCGGATCCCAGCCGGCGTTCCATAAAACCTCCTGGTCCAAGGCGGCCCCCAGCCGGTGCAGTTCGCCCGGTTCGGGGGTGATCAGCACGGTGGCGGCCCGCTGCCTTGCGGCGGATTTGCGTGGCGCATGGGCGCTCAGCAGGCGGGCCGCGGTCTGCATGCGGCACAGGCCCAGCGTGACGTCGAACTCGCTGCAGGAATCCTCGGCCCACAGGTCGCCCAGGCTGCGCGCCGCGGGCTCGAACAGGTTGGAATAGAGCGGCCAGACCGTGCCTTGTTCGGCATGCAGCTCGTCGATCAGCTCGCGCGCCGCGGTCTCATCGGATGCAATCAGCAGATCGGCGAGTTCGGCCACCCGCGGGTGCGGCCGGAGCGGCTGGCGGCCGAGCTCGGCCACGCCATGCTGCTTGGCGAGGGCCGGAATCACGGCCGAGAGGATGATGTTCTTGAGCACCGAGGCCGTGCTGCGGCCGAGCGGCCCGCGGCTGGTCTGGGTCATGCCGGACTGGCGGGCAGGACGGGGCACCAGCTTGACCAGCACCGCCGGCGCCGCGCTTGGCCGCGCGCGCAAATCGTTCAGAACGTCGATCGGCGGTTCGAAAATCTCAGGGCTCAGATCGGCTTCCTGCGACTCCCGTGTCGCAAGCTTCATGTTCCATTCGCCGAAGGCGCGCGCGCGGGCCGGCTTGTCGTCCAGCACTTCGATGTCGGTATGACGCGGATCGTTGCGGATGGAATGCATCACCCGGTCCACGCCGTCGCTGGGGCCCTCCAGCCATTGGAAGAATTTCCGGTCGTCATAGAGCATCACGCCGGTGATCGCCTCGCGCCGGTTGCGGGCCTGCGCCTCGATCGTCAGCCGGTAGAGCTCGGCAGCCGACAGCGGGGCGACGGCCCGGCTGCGATAGACGACGGTGGCAAGGTTGGCGGGGTTGCCGGGAGCGTAGCCGCTTTGCGGCGAAACCTGCGTCTGTGACATCGGCCACTCCCACCCATTGTGCCGATCGGGGATGAGAAGAATGCAGATGCCGCAGCGGCACACAGGCATCCTGCCGGAGCACCCCGCCCGGTATTTATATGCTACGGCAGGTATCCTGGCTTGCGGCTCGGCGCTTCAGTCCGGCCTTCCCAGGCGTAATCGCACCCAGTGGCACACGGTGGACATCGGCTTGCCGCTTACAGTTGCGGGGGCAGCTCCGGTTTTGGCTGATGCCGCACCGGTATTCCCTCTTAGCTCCCCACCGCGTCGTGGCAGAGAGAACCATAGCCAGGGCACATTTCTATCTCTCAATCCGCTTGTCAAGGATCAAGAAAAAACTTGCGGTCACCGGCCGAGTTACGGTTGCGTTGCACCTGCAACGCAACCGCCGGCGACGAAATTACGTGTGCACCTCCACGTCATGGCGCAGGCGCCGCGCTGCCTCGACAAGGTTGGTCAGCGCCGGCCTGACCTCCTCCCAACTGCGGGTTTTCAGGCCGCAGTCGGGGTTCACCCAGATCTGCCAGTCCTGCAACCTTGTGCGGGCCAGGGCCAGCAGCTCCGTCATTTCGGTGGCGTCCGGCACACGCGGGCTGTGGATATCCCAGATGCCTGGGCCGATCTCGGCCGGATAGGCACCGTCCGCACCGGTCTGCCGCGGTGTGAAAGCGTCCAGCAGCTCCATCCGGCTGCGCGTCGTTTCGATGGAGATGGCATCGGCATCCATGGAGGCGATTGCCGGCATGATGTCATTGAACTCCGAGTAGCACATATGGGTGTGAATGCTGGTGGAGTCGCCGACGGCGCTCGTCGCAAGCCGGAAGCAGGCGGCGGCCCAGCCGAGATACGCGGCCCAGTCGGCCCGGCGCAGCGGCAGGCCCTCGCGGAACGCCGGCTCGTCCACCTGGATGACGGCGATGCCGGCGGCCTCCAGATCCGCCACCTCGTCGCGTATCGCCAGCGCGATCTGGCGGCACACGGATTCGCGCGGCAGGTCGTCGCGCACGAACGACCATTGCAGCATGGTGACCGGGCCGGTCAGCATGCCTTTCATGGGCTTTGACGTGCGGGACTGGGCGTAGGCGGACCAGCGCACCGTCATCGGCGCCGGGCGCGACACGTCGCCCCAGATGACAGGCGGGGCGACGCAGCGGCTGCCGTAGGATTGCACCCAGCCGTGCTGCGTGAAGGCGTAGCCGCTCAACTGTTCGCCGAAATATTTCACCATGTCGTTGCGCTCGAACTCGCCATGCACCAGCACATCGAGCCCCAGCGCCTCCTGCCAGCGCACCGCCTCGTCGATCCAGTTCTGCACCGACGATGCGTACTGGTCTTCGGCAATGTCGCCGCGCGTGGCCGCCGCCCGCGCCTGGCGCACCTCGGCGGTTTGCGGAAACGAGCCGATCGTGGTGGTGGGGAACAGCGGCAGGCGCAGGCGCGCCTGCTGCGCCGCGCGCCGCTGCGGATAGGGGTTTGCGCGCCGCTCCATCTCCGGGGTGATTTCGGCCAGTCGCGCGGCGACTTCGGCGCGGTGCACGCGCGGGCTGGCCCGGCGTGACCGGACCGCCTCGTCGCTGGCCCGCAACGGCGCCTCGATCGCCGCCTCGCCTTCATCGAGGCCGCGGGCGAGGGCGGAAATCTCCTCCAGCTTTTGCGTGGCGAAGGCCAGCCATCCGCGTATCTCGGGATCGAGCCTGCCCTCCTGCGCCAGATCGACCGGCACATGCAGCAGGCTGCAGGAGGGCGCCACCATCAGCCGCCGCGCGCCGCGCACCACGGCGGCACGCTCGAGCAGTGCGAGCGAAGCGCGCAAATCGTTGCGCCAGATGTTGCGCCCGTCCACCAGGCCGAGCGACAGATACCGGTCCGCCGGCCATGCCGCCAGCACCTGGTCCAGCTCATCGCTGCCACGCACGGCATCGATATGCAGCCCGGCGACCGGCAGGCCGGCCGCGACACCCAGATTGTCGCCGAGCGGGCCGAAATAGCTGGTGAGCAGCAGCTCCGGCGTCTTCAACGCCGCAAGCGCCGCATAGGCGGACGCAAAACCCTGCCGCGCCTTGGCCGAAAGATCGAGCGCCAGCGCGGGCTCGTCCATCTGCACCCAGGCGGCGCCTGCCTCGGCCAGCTCGCGCAGAATTTGGCCATAGAGCGGGACGAGATGCGGCAACAGGTCGAGCGGATCGGACCCGTCCGTCGATTTCGCCAGCAGCAGGAAGCTGACGGGCCCGAGCAGCACCGGGCGGGTGCGCAGCCGTAGCGCCAGCGCCTCCTGGAACTGTGCCAGAGGCCGGTTTTCGGTGAGCGCAAAACGCTGGCCGGCGGCCAGGCGCGGGACCAGATAATGGTAGTTGGTGTCGAACCATTTGGTCATTTCCATCGCCGGCAGGCCGGCGGCGATGCCGGCGGCCCGCTCCGCCGCGGTGCCGCGCGATCCGCGCGCCAGGGCGAAATACGTCGCCAGCGATACCGGCCCTTCCGACCAGCCGTAGCCGGGAGGGATCACGCCGAGCATGCAGGCAGTGTCCAGCACGTGATCATAGAAGGAGAAGTCGCCGGACGGCACATGGCTGATGCCGGAGCCGCTTTGCAGCCGCCAATGTTTGGCGCGCAGGGCCGCGCCGGCGGCGTGCAGGCCGGCGTCATCCAGCTCGCCGGCCCAATGGCGCTCCAGGGCAAATTTCAGTTCGCGCCGGTGGCCGATGCGCGGGAAGCCGAGGTTGCTCGCAATGGTCATGCGAGAGACCCCTCAGAAAATAGGGTGATCATCGTCCTGTCTCCATCCCCCGGTGCACCCCGCCCGGCGGCGTTGGTTTGTGCGACGATGGCAGGTCTCCTGGCTCACGGCTCGGCGCCGCCGATCCTGCCTTCCCGAACCCGAAGGTTCAGTGGCCTGCCCGAAGGCAGACGGACCGGCGGCTCGCCGCTGACAGTTGCGGGGGCAGCCGCCGACTTGTCCCCGGACGTGTCCGTCCAGCCGAGACTCACGGCGTTCCCTTTTCACCCGCTCGCGCGGGACCATCGACACATAAGCATATCCTTATATATTTCCGGATGCAAATGTGGTTCTGAGGTATTTAGAAAGAAAGCGGTTCTTTTGAAAAAAAGAACCAAAAAACTTTTATGTATGGGACTGAGCGGTACGACCGGCGCGCGACCAGGCAAGCGCCGCGCCGGCCGCCATCAGGGCCGAGGTGCCTAAAAACACCGCGCGCATGCCGATATGGCCGCCGACGAAACCACCCAGCACAGGCCCCAGCACCTGGCCGGCGTATTGCGAAGAGGTGGCATACCCAAGAATCCGCCCGGCGCTGTCGCGCGGAACATGGTGCCGGATGACGCTGGTGATGCAGGGCAGCAGGCCGCCCAGCGCCAGCCCCATGAGAAAGCGCAAGCCGACCAGTTGCCAGCCCTGCGTCACATAAGCCTGCGGCGGCAGCAGCACCGCCGAGATGGCGAGCGCGCCGACGATGACGCGCACATGCCCGATCCGGTCGCCGAGCTTGCCCAGGCGCGACGCGGAGAGAATGCTGCCGAGCGCGGCCGCCGCCATGGCCAGGCCGGAGACCTGTGTCACGTGCTGCGCATCGACGAGTCCTGCTACATAGAGTGTGATGATCGGTTCGATGGACATGTTGGCGATCATCAGCAGTGCCCCGATCGCCAGCATGGCGATCACCGGCCGCTTATCCGGTATCGCCGCCCAGCCGAGTTGTGTTGCGGCCGACCGGGCCGAAACCGGCCGCTTCTCTTCCCGGAGCAGAAAACTGGTGGCGAAAAACGTGCAAAAGATCAGCCCGCCGGCGATCCAGAAGGTGCTGCGTATGCCGATCAGCGGCGGCAGCACGCCGCCGATCAGCGGCCCGGCGAGATTGCCGGCCATGATGCCGCTGGACAGCATGCCGAGCGCCCAGCCAGACCGTGCACGCGGCGTCTGGGTCGCCACCAGGATGGTCGAGCCCGAGGCATAGCCGCCGGCCAGGCCCGCGAACAGCCGTACCCCAACCAGCTCATAGACATTATGCGCCATGCCGATGAGCGACATGGCAACGGCCATGCCCAGACTCGCCCGCACCAGCATCAGCTTGCGGCCGTAGCGGTCGGCCAGCCGCCCCCAGACAGGTGCGACCAGGCCCGCGGCGAGGAACGTCGCCCCATAGGCAACGCCGGACCATTGGGCGATGGCGGCAGGGTCGGTCACGCCCAGTTGCGCGACATAGAGGGGCAGGAACGGCAGCAGCAGGGTCATGGCGATGATGGTGGTGAAGGATCCCACCAGACAGACGGCCAGGTTGCGCCGCCAGTGCCGGTCGTGATCCGCGCAGTCGTCTTGCATCGCGAACCTGTTGGATTTGCAGCCGATAAGCCGCTAGAGACGTCGCATGTCCAGCCCGAAAAAACTCACCGCAGGCCAGCGCGCCTACGAAGCCCGCCGCGCCGAGCGCGCCGGCATGTCGCTCGACAAATGGCTCGCCGAAAAAGACCGCGCCGCCCGGCGCGAGGAGCGCGAGCGGGAGGCCGCCCGGCCCAAGCCCGCCAAACCGCCCGGGTTTTTCGCCCGGCTGATCGAGAAAGCGCATAAGCCGCTGTCCTGACACGCTGGTCGTCCATGCCGACTGGAGCAGGGACGCCGCCAAACGCTGGATGACGGTGATCGCCCGGTGCGGCGGGCGCTGGCTGGCTGAAGCCCCCGCGCCGGTGGGGCCGCCCGACACGCTGATCGAGCGGCTGCGGGCGCAGGCCGGCGGTGCGTCGGTGGCGTTTGGGATCGATTGCCCGATCGGGCTGCCGCGCGCCTATGTGGCAAGGCATGTTGCGCCCGGCGGGAATTTTCCGGCCTTCCTCGGCGCGCTGGCGACCGGCTCGCCGTTCTTCGATGTCGCCGCCACGCTCGCGGACGTGTCCGCCGCCCGTCCGTTCTACCCGGCGCGCGGGGTGGCGGGCATGACGCGCCTGTCGCATGCGCAGGCGCTGGGTCTGGCCGATGCCGCTTCCCTGTGCCGCGCCTGCGACCTGGCGACCGCGCAGCGCCCGGCCGGCGCACCTCTGTTCTGGACGCTCGGGGCCAATCAGTC
>Ga0116227_10009691_pt1 | contig 17313 bp, 13 predicted proteins | sample S1TSphgellanicum_FD_89693 | JGI IMG/M metagenome (GOLD analysis project Ga0116227, IMG submission 89693) | Host-associated microbial communities from peat moss isolated from Minnesota, USA - S1T2_Fb - Sphagnum magellanicum MG | ecosystem: Host-associated > Plants > Peat moss > Unclassified...
CAACATATACAGCAAAAGCAGATGTCTTCAGCTTTGCAATGACTTGTTATGAAGTGGTCTCAGGGAAACTTCCATATAGCAGTGACCTACCACGACAGTCAGTCAATGAACTGGTCAGGGAAGGTGTGAGACCTGAATTGCCTGAAGATATAAACACAAGGTTATCCAGGCTCATCCAGAAGTGTTGGCAAACTGAAGCTACAGAGAGGCCTACATTTGAAGAGATTTGCTTCGATCTACAAAAGATGAAGGCCTTGGAAACTAAAGCTCCAAAGAGGCCTACATTTGAAGAGATTTGCTTTGATCTACGACAGATGAAGGCCTTGGAAACTAAAGCTCCAGAGATGCCTACATTTGAAGAGATTCGCTTCGATCTACAAGAGATGAAGGCCTTGGAAACTAAAGCTCAAGGGAGGCAGAAATTTCAAAAGAGGAAGAAAAGTAGGTGTACTATTAGCTAATTTAGTCTAGGTTCTTAACTACATATATTTATTAGAGTTAGTAGAAATATATCCATTTAAAGGTACATATTGGTTTTAGAAGAATTACTGCATTCATGTGACTTTCATGTTTTGTAGGTTTGGCTGGATTTCCAAATTTGAAAGTTGGAGTATAGACAATGTTTAGGCATGCAAGTGATTGCACTATCAGTAACATCATAATCCAATGGTAGATATGATCTTTTAAGAGCATTGTGTAGGTTGACTACTCAAATGTTTTTAATGGCTTTTATCAACCTATCCATATTACAAAACATTTTGTGTGTAGAACCTTGTAATTTCATTGAGAGTAGAAACTCAAATCTAAATGTGAATTCACCATTTCTTCATTTCCTACATTTAATTTTATTATTTTCATCTAATCAAGCTCCCACTATTTAACAAAAGAAAATATATATGAATTATGATGAGTTAATGTTGAATATTCTTCATTGTGTGTTACTTATTATTTGGGGTAATCCATTATGTGATGTACACCTAGTTGTGAATTGGTTGTAAATGTCCTGTTACTATTCATTAGCAACTATACCCAAAACAAAAATAGAGCTCAGGATTCCTTGTTTGGATGGGGCAACAGAATTGGGAACTTTTGACAAATATATTTTGCCCCAACATTGTAAGCCTTTTTGTTTATGTACCAGTTCAAGTCTTGAAAGAATTTTTGTGGAAACATGAAGTCATAGTATGAGTTTGATAGGGCATAAAGCTTTACATCTTGATTGTTAAAATTTTAGCCTTTTACAAGAGTCTTATTTCAAGAGTTTGTGTAGTAAAACCTTCCATGGGGATCTAATTTAATGATCTTTATGAAACTTCTGAAAATGCTTAAGCATGATGTATTTTGCATTCTTTTTCAACAAATTAACAACCAACCCCCTTTGAACATGTCATATTATTTAGAGATTATTTAAGTTTCTAGGGAAAATATGGGAATGTGATATCCATAGGTGGAATGGTGGCAATAACTTGAGGTGGCAATTGGAATATTTCCCAATTCCATATAAACTTGGTGAATAAGCTATCAAATTGTTCACGAAAGATTGGGAAATTTGTTCCTTACAACATCTTTGTTTTATTTTTTGGACAAGGTCACCAAAAGATCGATGAATTCATCAATTAACCTACAATGAATATTAAGAAGGTTAAACAATTGTTGCACCAAGAAAGTTGGATAGATTAGTTTCTGCATTTTTTTTTAACATTGTTTTCATCTAGTTATATTGTCCCCAGTGTATTACATGCTTGTAGACCATGGCATGTTCATTTGAATAATAAACATGTGAAATGGAAAATTGTACTCATGTTCTCAATTTTTTCCATTGACATAAATTACTTGTTATATCTATATTTTCAATTGAACATAGATGTTCAGATGATTTGAACAATTTTGCTTCTTCTTGTTTTCCATATGTTGGGCTAGTTGATCTGCATTATTAAACCCATGAAGTAATAATTCGTTGTTCATAAATGGAGTGTGAATTATTTTGAATGTGTTTTGAATTGATCAAGTATGGTTATGATGTTACAAAAGTGGTGCAATTTCAATTTTGTTATTATGATATTTCATCCATCATGTGTATATATCTAAGACATATGTCGTAATCAACTAAATGAATGTATATGGTCATCTAAGTTTTTATCATGTATCAATATGGACTTGGAACATAAACACTTGCAATGGACTATATTTAAATGATAGGATGACTATAAAAAAGTATGGCAATATGTTGGATGGCAAAAGACCTATCAAGGAATTAAGGTGTGTTTTACATGTGTTAGTGGCGGTAATAGTAAGGGTCAATGTGCAATGAAAGAAAGGATAGAATGAAAAACAAGAATTTGATGAAGATTAATCGTGTGAGGAAAGTAATGTACACACAAACATTGTAGCAAATGATGTCTCCAAATGGGACTTAATTTATTCATTTCAACCTAAAGAAGTTTATCAACATTTGTTCATGGATTTAACTTAAACGCATGTGACACCAATGGCACAAGTGCCTATGGTGTTTTACGACATAAATTTGGTAATTCAACAATTCATGGTTGGGTGTACATGTGGATTGAATAGTAATTTGCTTATGGAACATATTCAAGAATTTGAAGTTCATGCATTGATGTCTCCTACAATTGGATTGCACCAATTAAGTCATCATATGCAAGCCAATGTGTACTATCAATTTGGAGGCTTGTTTCACAACCCATATTCAATGTAGTAATTTCATCCTAGTGCCATGCCATGCCATTAATAGTATGCCAACAAGTTGAACTTTGACATTCATAGAATTGCATTTGATTGCCATGCCATGCCAATTATACCAAATTGGATGGTACCCTAAGATGTTCAAGTACCATAATAGATAGGAAGAAGCAAGAATGCACATGAGAATATATAGTGATGTGAGGAAATTTAAACAAACATGTGAACATTAACAAACATTTGTAACTAAAAAACCATTTCAATTTAAATGGATTTTTAATTAAATGAAGTTTGGCCAAGTGTTGGATTATATCATTTTGCAATTGAAAGTGCAAACTTTCGTTTTCCATATCTTTTGTGTCTCTTTTGAATTCTTCAAATGTTAAGCCCCTTTTTGGGGTGGCACATTTTATGGCTCAGGTTGTGGTACATTATCTTATAGGTCATATTCAACTATCATGACATGGAAGATGATACACACATACATAATATGCGTGATGGTCGTAGTGTCCCCATTGTCTCACCAAGTTTTGAATGATTACAAATTGAGACTACAAAATGACAAAACAACTTTCTACATCTTTTTGTACAACCTTTTGTTTAATGGCAAGAAAAACACATTTTTCATCTTGAAGTTCATGAACAGTTTCACAAAACAAGACCAAGGAAAATAAATCTCAAATGTAAATGAATAGTACATGGTGTACAAATTTCTATTCACCTCATAAGCTAACATCCGTCAAGTTATGGTGCATTTCTAAAGAGAAAAGAGGTCAAGGACACCAATGCGATTAGATTTTTGGACAAAATAGTTGTCAAAATCACATACCGCATCAACAATGTGCAAAAAAATTGGCCTTGACATTCGAAACTTTTGCCAGAAGTGCTCCTCACTATAAACATGGTTAGGGACAAAATAATAACACCACAACCCCCTAAAAGCTTAACCCTTTCTACATCCTTTTTACCAATATTGGAAACTAGAATTTTGGGCCAATTCCTATTCATCAATGAATGGGATCACAAAATTAATATGTGAATTCAAATTAATTCACACTCTTAAAAGCATTATAACAATCTAATGTGAGATTAAACAAGTGTTATTTGAAGGTGGGTCCAAAGTTTCGCTCACCAAAAAACACTCAAACATGACACTCACATATGTACCTTAATTTAATTAACACTCACCATGATAAGTTAGGTACTCATTCATCAAATTTAAAAACATAACCCCAAGGGTGATGGGTCAATGGTATAGCCCAAATTTGGTGTGGGAAATGGAAATTTAAGTTTGCTAATTGGATGTGTAAAGTAACACCCAAGGAGTAGGGCATTCCCCAAGTAAGTGCCCCACATTACCTTGCATAAAGGACTAGGATGATTTTATTTTCCTTTTTTTTTCAACATGGTTTTTGTTTTTGGAAATAACATACCTTTTGCAAAATATAAATCCCTCTTGATAACATGCCCTTCATATACATAAAAAAGATTATGCTAATGTTTTACGAATTAAAAGTTATACTTTCAACTTCAAAAACTAAAACATTGAAGTCATAACCTTTTTAATATGAGGATTATACACATGAAATCTTAGCTACTACAATAAAGATGTGCATAAAGTTGCCCAAAATTGGGACAAGAACCTTAACTTTGGGCAAAATTTGAAACTAGTTGTTAAACTTGGCATGAAGTTGGTGCAAAGGAAAAAAAAGAAAGGGGGTGAAACTCATAATTACACCAAAATTGGTGCATTTCCAAGTTTAGATGAGAATGGTTATATGTCCTCAAACTTCTTGTAACAAAAAAAATCTTGGAAAATTTTAGAAAGGTGTGGTTGCAACTTTTGGTTTCATTTGTTTGTTTCAAGATAATTCCATGTGATAGAAGCAATGTCAAAGAGTTTCAAATAATGTTTGTACTAGTTTCAAGGTCTATTTCAAAAAAGCTTCAAATTACATTTCATGTTTTCAATGTTGGAGAGTTTCAAAAAGTGGGTTGCAACTTTTATTTTCAAGTTTTGTTCCAAAAGAAATGGTGTGAATGGGGGAGGAAAGAGAGGGCATGAAAAAAAGGGTAGAGCCTTTAGTGAGATTAAGAGTTTCAAAGACAATCACATGTTTGTTATAACATCAATAGAAGGAGAGGAACATGCATTTGTTGCAAAAATATTCAAAGCTCAAAAGGTTGAGTGGTGGCATGGAGGTTTCACAAAAAGAGGGCAATTGTGGAACATGCATTGTGACAAGAGAAGGTGGCATGGAATAGAGGTCATCTACAAATGAAGGTCTACCACTCTCTTTTTCTCTCAAAAAATTTGTTGGTTTTGCCTTGTTTTGCCATCATTCTACCCATTTGCTTTTGTATCTTTTTTGTCTTTCTTCTTTTTGTTTACCATTTTTTTTAAAAAAATTCTTCTATATTTGGCATTTTCTCCTTCGTTTGGTAATTTTCCTTTGTTTTATTTTCTCTCTATCTACCACACTCTTTTTACTTCAATTGGTTTCTTACTGTCTATCAATTTCATACCTTTCCTTTTTTTCAAATTTGCCTTTTCTTTCCTTTCATTCTCATTTTTTCTCTTTCTACTTGTTTTTATCTATTTTTCCTTCATTTTTTTCGTTTTCTCTATCTACCACTCTTTCCTTCTCCATTGCCTTGCCTTTTTAACATTTCTTTATATATGTCAATCTCCTATCTTTCTATATGTTTGCCATTTTCTTCTTTTATTTGTCTATTATTTTCACTATTTTCATTATTTTCAATTTTCGCTCTACATGCCATTTGCTCTTTTTGTGTTTTCTTTATGTACTCACTTTCCTTCTTTCATTTTTTTTTGTTTTAAAATTTCTTTCTTTTTGTCAATCACCCTCTCTATCATTATGTGTTTCCCTTGATGGTGTTCTTGCTTAAAGGTATAACAAAGTTTTGTTTGGACCCACTGCCCTTAACAAGAGAGTAAGTGTGAGGTGGTGGGCACTAACATAAGCCAAAGGATTATCCAAAAGAGAATGCCTCAAGTTGCATGGTGAAGTTCCTACACTTGAGTTGCATGCCAACCTCTTTCAATCATTGGTCACAACAAGCATGTTGTATGTAGCGAAGATAAGGAAAATCTAACATAATTAACTCCTAATGCAATGTGGAAAATAATGTACCAAGATTACAAGTTAAAATCCTTAGATTCCAAATTTTTAATAGGTGATAATCAAAGACAAATTACAAAATACATGGTCAAGAACTTATTACAAGACATTAAATTCCTATAGTTGGGCATTTGTTATTAGAACCTAGTTCAATTTGAACACAATTCAAAAACAATTTGTTTTTAGGGGGTTTATCCCCATGGCATGGCTCTAGATTCTCATTTTTGGTGTTTTAAATTTTAGAGCATAAAAAAAAAACATGATTGTTGTTTTATGATTTTGGCTATGTGTTTTGAACTTGGATTTTTGTAATGTGCAAGTGAATATGGCTAAGGATGAAGTGTTAATATTGCCATTACTAAGGATCAATTTGTTTGGACGGAAAAATTAATCACAACTCAAAAGTTGGAAAAAAAGAAGGTAAAGACACTACATTGCACAAGTTTAGTTGCACACATCTAAAATCCAATCTTTATTTAGGATTTTTTTGTGGAGTTGAAGATTTGTCAATTTCATTAATGTTCTCCATGATGCACATGTGTTGGGGGCAAAACACCATGTGTTATTTTTTTCAATCCACTTGAAATGGATTCATCAATTACATATTCCAACTCACATGCCTACAACCACATGGAGAAAATGAAGGACTTGACTTTTAAAATGGAAAGGTTATGTGCAATTATATTTTCCCCAGTCATTCATGTTGGCTAAAGTGGCACTGAATTTTTTAATAAATGCTTCAAAGTTGTTCAAAAGTGGAGATTAGTGGTCCAAAAAGGCACAAACCATGTTAAAGTCATGCCTACTAACAACATGTTGATTCGATTTGGGTTGGGCCATTTGTTAGCAATGGGGGTGAAATTGAATAATTGGGTGCATTTGGTTGACAAAACCTCAAAACTTTGACCAAATTCCATTCATTAAAACCTATTTATTATTTACCTATTAGCCTATTTGCCTATATCTTTTCACCTCCCTACTTACATACCTACTTATGTTTTTCACCTTCGTACGACCTACCCACTTACCTACTTAATTTTAACCATTAGGTGTAACCATGAAATTTAATCACTATGTTTAGCCACTAGATTTAATCATTATGTTTAATTAATTTTTAGCATTAAATTTAATTCAAATTTAACCACTAAGTTTAATCATTATGATTAGCCACTAGATTTTGGCATTAGGTTTAGTCTAAGTTGAACCATTAAATTTGGCTAATATGTATAGCCTAAGTTTAACCATTATGTTTAACCATTAGAATTACCCACTAAATTTAACTTAGATTTAGCCATTAGGTTTATCAACTAAGTTTAGCCACTATATTTAACTATTAAATTTAATTATTGGGTTTTAACCATTATGTTTAACCATTACTTTAAATCATTAAGTTAAGCCATTAAACTTAACGATTACTTTAAGTTTGACCATTAGGTTTAGCCATTATTTTAGGTCAGTAAATTTAACCACTAGGTTTAGCAATTAGGTTTAGCCATTATTTTAAATTAGTAAGTTTAGCCACTAAATTTAACCTTTATGTTTAGCCATTACTTTAAATCAGTAAGTTTAGCCATTAAATTTAACCTTTATGTTTAGCCATTACTTTAAATCAGTAAGTTTAACCATTAAATTTAACCTTTATGTTTAGCCATTACTTTAAATTAGTAAATTTAGTGGCTAAATTTAACATTTATGTTTAGCCATTACTTTAAATCATTAAGTTTAGCCACTAGATTTAATCATAATGTTTGACCATTATTTTAAATCATTAAGTTTAGCCACTAGATTTAATCATTATGTTTGACCATTATTTTAAATCATTAAGTTTAACCATTAGATTTAACCATTATGTTTGGCCATTACTTTAAATCACTAAGTCTAGCCATTAGATTTAACCACTATGTTTATCTATTACTTTAAATCATTAAATTTAGTCACTATATTTAACCATTATGTTTGGCCATTATTTTAAATAATTAAGTTTAGCCACTAGGTTTAGCCATTATTTTAAGTCATTAAATTTAATCACTAAATTTAGCAATTATTTTAAGTCACTAAGTTTAGCCATTACATTTAGTCATTACTTTAAGTCATTAAGTTTAGCCATTATGTTTGACCATTACTTTAAGTCACCAAGTTTAGCCATTATGTTTGATCATTACTTTAAGTGATTAAGTTTAACCACTAAGTTTAACCATTACTTTAAGTCACCGAATTTAGCCATTAAGTTTAGCCAATAATTTAAATTGTTGGGTTTAGCCATTATGTTTAACTAATATTTTAAATCATTGAGTTTATCCATTAAATTTAACTAATAGTTTAAGTGACTAAGTTTAGCCATTAGATTTATCCATTATTTTAAATCACTAAGTTTAACCATTAGGTTTAGCTATTATTTTAAGTCATTAAGTTTAGCCATTAGGTTTAGCCAATGGTTTAAGTCACTAAGTTTAGTCATTACTTTAAGTCACTAAGTTTAGCCATTAGGTTTAGCCAATGGTTTAAGTCACTAAGTTTAATCATTACCTTAAGTCACTAAGTTTAGCCATTAGGTTTAGCCAATGGTTTAAGTCACTAAGTTTAATCATTATTTTAAGTCACTAAGTTTAGCCCTTATGTTTAATTATTACTTTAAGTCATTGAATTTAGCCATTAGGTTTAACCATTATTTTAACTCACTCAGTTTAGCCACTAATTATCACATAGGTTTAGCCATTATGTTTAATGATGTGAAATGAACATGTGAAATAAAAATTTTGATAAAAATTGAACATCTTTGATGGTGTAGTCCATTGGTAAAGACTTAGTTTATCATTGAGAAGGTTCGGGGTTCAATTCCTTATACTTACAACCTATGTGCATGTTAGAAAGGCTAGGGTAAGTAGGTTAAATTAAGGTAATTAAGTAGGTAAGTTAGGTAGGCTAAATTAGTATGGGTTAGCACCTACTTGCTAAAATGCCTTTTTTTGAACTACCTAAACCTATTTAGTACCTATCTACCTACCTATTTTTTAAAAAAAAATAATCCAATTTATTTTTTATTTAAGTATAAAATTGACCTAGTCAAATGGTCCACTATCCACTAATCAAATAGTTAGTCAAATAATTAGTCATTTTATTATTCACTCCACCAATCAAAATGATACAGTCCAAATTGACTGCCCAATGGCACTGTACATGTACAAAATGACTTATCCACATTGATAAGGTGGTATTTTTTATGCTTGTCACTTTTGGGTATTTTTTTATTAGAAAATCCAATAGAAAAAACCATGAATTGTAGTAGTGGCTTAACAATGAATTCATGATGAAGCAATTGATTTTCTTGTTGCATAAATCTAAAAAAATAAGGTTTTCTTCCATGGACACAATTATTTCATTTCTTCACATGGGCATGGTTTCCAAACGAACAAAGACAAGGAAAACAACAATGAACATAAGTTTGATGGGAAATTTGTTTAAATTGTCACTAGCACAAAAACTATGAAAGTAAAAGGATTTCCAAAACTATGGCCAAAATGAACCTAAATGTAAATCCAACATAAAGCATGAAAACCAAAAACAAAAACACAAAATGTGCAAATCAAAAGTACAAAATTTTATTCTAATAACATGTGAAAACATTGAAATGAAACAAACAAGTCTATGGTGCAAAATCATGCTTTAGACTACTATTAAACAAATTAAAGGTAATTGGATTTTTATTTATACATTTTTGGGGATCTAGGTCAAGGAGGCTTCCATGGAGGTTTTCTTGAAGGTTTTCATATGCCCAAAATACTCCAAAAAAATTTCTTGAAAACCTTTTTAAACTATAAGTTAACTATAAATTAATTATAAGTTCACTACAATTAACTATGGGTTAACCATCATCAATTACATGTTAATTAGATTAATTATAAATAAACTACATGTTATTTATAGGCTATGGATGAAATTGATGGTTGGTGTATGAACTTCATCCATTATGGATGAAAAGTGAAATTTCGTGGACAAAATTTATCCATGATCATGATGGTGATGATAATTATGAGTGTGGGTGATGGTGATGATGATGTTAGGGATGTTTTTCATGACACAAGGTGCACATAACTCTTATTATTAATGTCCAAATCACCCACCCACACACACACACACACACACACACACATTGTTTTGTGTTCCAATATATAGTTTTATCCTTGCCCACTACCACATTTACATCCCATACACCAAAACTTGAAACATTTTCTTAGTTCTTTCTTCCTTAAGGATCCTTAAGGAAACCAACAACTAATGTAATAGGTGATGGCTACCACAAGGCCAAATCCTATTATCCCTCCTAGTAGAAACATGTAAACTTTTATTGTTGTGACTCTAACCTTGAGTTCACAACCAAAGCTAAGGAATGAAAAGGGAAACAAATTAAAAGAATGTACCAAGATTCAAGAGCACATTCACAAGTGTGGGAGAGTGCAAGGAAGTGAATCCCAACATTTTCAAATGCTTTCATGCTTTGGGATTGGTGTCCCATAAGGTTTTGAATAGTTGGGCCAAAAGTGTAAATAACAAAACTTGTTCAAATTGGGTCTTTTTTAGATTGTTGGAAATCTTTTAAAACACAAATATCAAAAGTGTGCTCACATTTTCCAATTGGAAATTTGAAGGTCAAGTTATGATCAAAAGAATGGTCAAGAGTCAAATTGACAATTTGATTCTTGACCATTAAAACTTGGGAAATGAAGTTAAAAACACTTTTGATTATAATGTGTTATATGTTTTTGGAAATGTCTCTTTAAATGTTATTTTCAAACTTTAAAAGCTTTTCAATTATAGTTTTTGTGTAGGACTTATGAGCCCACAAAATTGTGAAACTCATAACTTAACAAATTGAAAATTTTCAAGACTCCCATTTTGGAGTCTTATGATTTTTTTCATTTCGGTATAATGTAGACTATGTTGTATAAGAAATAATGGTGTCCAAGTTGTGATGAATCTTGTGAAAGTTTATTGCCTATGGTTAATCCATGCACCATTTTCACTCCAACTTGAATTAATTGCCCTCCTTCTTCACTTGCACAAGTTGATTACACTTGAATGCATATTTTTGTGAATTTGTTCTAATCCCATTTGAAGCTCTCATCACCCTTCTTTCTTTTGGGAGTGAGGGAACACAATTCAAGTTTGCGTTTCAATGAAAATTTGAAAATTAATTAGTTTTCACCCTTAATACCACTTGACAAACCTAAAGGTGCATCATTTACAACTCCTTAATTATATTTACCTAAAATTAATATCAACCTATTAGAAAGGTATCCATGTAAAGGTGTATCAATTTTGTGACATTACATTTCATTCATTCACCTTCATGTCTTGTAATTTGGGCTTTACTTTACAATTCCAAAGTTGTGGGATATATGATGTTCTTGGAAGGGTTTAGGCTATTGTTAACACCAAATTTTAAATATTTGATACATTACTCTTAAGATCATTATCATTTGCAAATGAAATCAATATTACAATTCTAATTTGTGTAGACATGTAATTTTATTAATATTGTAAACACAAGGTTAAATGTGATTTGTAAATTCATTTGTTCCTAATAAAACTCCCACTATTTACCAAAAGGAAACACTATGTTTATAACATGATGTAATAAATATCCTTTCTTACAGGTTCCACATATGAGGCAATTTTTTATGCAATTGATGTAAGCATCTATCACATTACAATTCATTCATAATAGAATAAAAGAACAAAGGATTACATGTTTGGTTGGGAGAATAATATTGGGAACTCTACCAAATAGGTTTTCACCCAAATTCCAAAAGTATACTAGTCTATGTATTGGTTTTCATATTATGGTTTCATGTCATGATATTATAATAAAACATGAAGCCACAATATGTTTTAACATGAGTTATTGAGATGCAAAGACTTAAATTTACCATTCATTGAAGTTTTTCCTTTGAAACAATGGAAAATTTTCACCTTAAGGTTTATCCTAATGTATTTTATCATGAACATGGATATTTACCAATATTCATGAAAGTTTTTCAATAGAGCTTTAAATCTTGAAATTATTTCATGGGCTCCAAACATTGCAATATGGATGATGGACAAATTAGTAAAAACTAAGAGCATCTCTAGTAGTGGGAGCCATTTGTTCCTCTATCAATGTTTATTACATCCAAGGACTTGCATTAATTATTTTCCCTCCCCACCCATAACTCTAAAAAACAAGCTTCATAGGGTGAAACAATGTTTAAATGTCGCATTTAGGGCCGATCATTATAGGTGGCCAATGAAAAATAATCATTTTAGCATCCCATGGTTCTATCAATTGTGCCATAATGTGACCCTTTAGCAAGTCAAACCCAATCATGTTTCAAAAACACCACAACATGGCAGAACTTCATCTAGATTTTGGTGTATAGTGCCACCACTAGAGATGTTCCAATAGAAGAAACCATATGTAACTAAGCACCAAAAACATTCAAAGTTTTTATGCACTCTCTACATATCTATTACAACAACTAGTTTCACTTTTCATAAATTTGAAGATTGCTTTCATTAAAGCCCTAGTTATCCACTATTTAGTTGATACTAATCAATGCAATATATAGTCTACACACAACCTTTAACAAGTTGGTTAGCTTGAATGTCTCAACATGAGATCCTTGCCCCACTTCTTGACCCATTGGCCTTCCTTTAAGAATAAATAAATGAAACATATTTAGAAAAGAATATTGAATAAAAAGGATACAAATTAGGCTCTTGTGATAAATTAGCACTTGGAAACCATAAAAACAAGAAAAATAAACTTCCTTGTTGTTTCCCCCTCTAATTTACATCCTTCAAGATATGATAACATTGTTCAACAATACATTGATAATGAAGCGATAGAATGATTTGCTTGATTTGCATTGTTAACAATTGTATTGAACTTGAGGATAGATCATGAAGTTGTTTCTACATCTTCATTGTCCTATTGTTGGTGAAAAAATGAAAAATAAATATTTGGCAAGAATATGTAAGAATGGTAAAAATAGTATGGTATGCTACAAAGAATGTTATCTTTTTAAGTCTAAAAATGCTCTTGAAAGAACCATTGACATAAGTAAAATGGATTTACGAATTCATGTTACTATAGCCATGGCTAGATGATCTTACATATTGAGATGCCAATTAAAGATCGCAAGACTAGAAGAGGGATGGGAAAGATTTGAAACTATGATTATTTTTAAATAACAAGTTTGTGATTAAAGCCATCATTAGGTGCCCAAGTTTGTGCACTAACTTAGACAACACACAAATCACGTGCAAAAAATTGACCTCTAATGACCATTTGCTTACTTTAAAGTTATCCATGGTAACAAACAAGACTATCTAAAATGGTAAAAGGGTTAACATGATAGCAAATGCTTATAAATTTGTGTTTATGGATTGTAGTTTCTACGTGGAATCCATTGTTATGATTTATGAATATTTATTTTCAATATATTTCTTTCTTTGTTTTTGAATTCTTTGATATCATTCTCTATCAATATAAAGGGGTCCAACTCACAAATGTTCAAGGAACTTGTTGAATCCTCTCTTTCATCACCCCTTGCATCAACCATTATGTTGTTAGGTTTTCCAAATTCAAATTTTTTTATATCCGTTCTTGCATTTACTTTTGAAGTTTTTCTTTGTTGGAAGCAAGTTTGAAATATTAACAAAGTGTTTAATTAGCTCCTTTATGGCATTTTCATGAAGACAAAGTGAAACTTTTCAATCAAGAATTTTTTTCACTTGGGTTCCTACCATTTCCAACGAATTCATTTTTCTTAAGGCTTTCTAGTGGAGTGAAAAACTCTTCAATTTTTGTTTCTACAAATCTTTCCCCAAGTTACTTCTTCAGTAAAATGTTATGACATGTAAATCCATGGTCTCCTTCACATTATTGCCTATTCATTCATGCGTTGTGCTAAACTTCTACATGTGCACCCGTGAACATATTTTGAGTTTTGCAAAAAAAATTTGGTCTAAATTCAAATGTTTCATTGGCTCCAAATATTTTATTAGTTAATATAAAAAATCCAATAATCTAAACTACCATTTTGTTACAACACATTATCATTCGTCTTTCAAGTAATAGATGAGGTTATCTACATTATGTGGATATAGGATAAGCGATTGAAGAAGACAATTTTCTTCAAGCAATGGACATTGTGTCAAGTAGCTTGCATACATTCCATGATTCCACCCACCATTCAACATAGCAAAATAAGATTGTTATATTTTACCCCACACAAACATATTTCTACCTTTGTTGAAAATTACTTTATTTTCCAAGCCAATTGATGTTTGTATCTTCCATGTGCTATTATTTATTCATGCTACAATATTCAACTACACTTCAACTAATCAACATTAAATTTTAACATTCAGTTCTTAGAATTAATTCATGCCTCATGTGCATCCAAATAAAATTTAGTTGGGCATTCAAAGGCATTTTAGAGTCCCACCCCCCAACTTTTATAGTCTTAAACTTAACAAAAGTTGAAGAGTTGTGCGAGAATAAAATGTCTTTTTGTGCCTAATCACATCACTTGTACAATTTATAGATTTTAAAGTCATGTTGCAATTCTAAAGATTGCAAGTTTTTAAAAAACTTCTCCTTTAAGAAACTTCACTACAAGAAGCAATTGGGCTTTTGCTTGCGATATCACCAACTCTAATTTTCTCTTATAAACCTATCAACATCAAAATGTATATGTCCTCAACTTGTTTTACTCTTCCATAGACACAAGTTGGAGAGATTTGTTGACATGCAATGCCTTCTAATTCCTTTTCGTATCACTTGCTTCTACATTTCACTAATTCTAAACTCATCTTAGAATTATGGAAAATGTAGTCATTAAATATGACCAAAGGTGATGGTTCAAAACTAAAAGGTCTTAATTTATATTTTCCCTTTCCTACAATATTCAAAAATCAACAAATGTATAAAACTACAACGGTCAAAACAACAATAAAAGTTTATCATTACAATTATTCCAAGATGTTATAACAATTTAAAGTGTGCAAGGAAGTCCTTCCTTGGGATGTTGTGACAATTAAAAAAAATCTACTCTAAGATTTTATAACATATCCAAGTGTTGAAAGAAATATTTCATTGGGGAAGTGTGATAGATTTTGCTAAAACAACATTAATAGTTTAACATTGACTAAATGCAAAATTGTGAATTTTAATTAAAAAGGAACTAGCCCACCACTCATCAAACACAATTTTGTTGCCCATTGCCATTGTGTAATGGAAACTACCCCTTGGAATTAGAGTAATATTTGTTGCTTTGCATTGGCTATTATGATGACAACCACATGAACATTACCACCACATGGACACTGTTGTGTGGAAACCATCACATGGAAACCATCCCACATTGATTTTTTTGATGTGGTGAAATGTAAATATTTGTTAGAAAATATGTTTTCCACATTAAAAAAAATTGTGTCAAATTTTTTTGACACAAATGGAAAATGCTTTGAATTTTCTCTCTTGTTTTCACTCACCTGCTCATGAAACAACATTCCTAGTTATCAATATATGCTCAATGGTAGTAATAATGAAGTAGTGCAAGGTTAGGTGCAACATAACTTTGAGGAACTTTAAAGGTTCATTGACATTTAGTTTAATGGATTCATTGTGAGTTCTCTTCTTTTTCCTCAAGGATATTTTCATGACTAATCTGTTGGGTTAATTTCCTAGTTGATCCACTATTGATTTTTCCACCACTTCATGATATGCCAACATCATGAGACGTCTATTAATTTCGGTGCCTCAAGTAAACCATGAAGAATTGATATACATTTCTTGAAAACAAATTGTATCAATCTTCATTGAGTCAATTACACTCGCCATCTAAAAAGTTAAATATTCTCAACCATGGAATCATTGCATATGTATAATGCTTATAGAAACCATGCTCAATTGTTTGGCTTTTATAATATTTGCAAGCTATAGTGGTTCACTTTTGAATCCATTTTAGGGTTTTTTATAGTGCATTTTTTAGATTGCAAAAATGTATTTGAAAAATAACTCATCTTTTCCACAAATCAAGGACATTTAACCATGTATTCAAAATGAGTTCCTCTAATATATTGAAAGTTCATTGACTCATCCCAAATGGCATTTCCACTTTAATTTTTTTTGGGTGTTTTTTCAATTTTTCTAGTGCATTTTTTATAATTTAGAGAATTGAATTAAAAAACCAACCATATGGGATAAACATTCTAGTTGCAATTTGTCACAACTTAGCATTAATACAAAAGTGGGGCATAGTTCATTAACCTAAATCATTATGAAACCATAAACATGAAATGCGGGGAAAAAATCCAATAAAAATTGATGGCTAGAACCATCACACGAAAGACAAAAGGGAAGGCCAAAGAAAGGCCAAAAGATGCATATTTTGCAGGAACCAAAGAAACGAGAGAACTAATCCCTCTCATTGTAGGAAGCTATCTCACCTACTACACCTCTAATGCCACCTACATGCAAATCGTAAGGTCTAATAGTAATAGGAGGTTTAGAACAAACATCTCCCACCAATGCAATCTTCCTCTGTATAGTAGAAGCTAAATCATGTTGAAGAGCAATACTAACACGCTGCTTGAGAAATTGAATGCAAAAAGACAATGATAAATGACCTCTCAATCGTCTATTGTGGAAAAGATGAGCACACTCCCTGATGAAACGATCCATATCACGCCTAGGTGCATTGTGCACCTCCATGGCCATCAAAATAAATTGGTGCCCCTCATGAAGCCCTTTATACTTGTGAATCTTAGTAATGGCGTTAAATTCTGTAGTTGCACCTTTTGGTCAATTAATGACACTCGTAGCCATCGTCTTCTATGTTGGGTCAGTAACCACCACATCGATAACAAACACTTGGTCTTCACAAGTCATGTGAAAATTGACTTGTAATGAAACTCCTAATGTAAAGGTGTATCACCGTTCTCTCCATACATGATGATTTTAATGGCATCATGTGTGGTTATCCATTGACCTCCGAATACACAACTTGTTAGATGTGTGTTAGATGCATTTAACCCATGTCCACATTCACATGTGAAAAGACTAGATGCCGAGGGTTGAATAAAATCGAGACAAAAACGTAATGTTGGGGTGAAAGTAAAGTGTGCAATGTGGAATGAATGGATAGATGGCTTAGCAATCAACCATAGCCCTGCCTCCTTGCTCGAACAAAAGCAAATGTGAGCTCTAGATGATGAAGAAAATGGAGTCATCTTCCAAAATACTTTTAAAAGAGGTGTTATGATGGATGTCCATCAAAAATGCTTGCAAACCTAGGGTGCTAATTGTTAACAAATAGGAGATCTACTCAAGTGCAAACATAAATCTTTATTGAAAGGAAACTACAACATAATGCTCACAACACAAAACACAACATCAAGAACTCTCCAAGGTTCTTGTCACAAG
>Ga0116227_10009692_pt1 | contig 17312 bp, 12 predicted proteins | sample S1TSphgellanicum_FD_89693 | JGI IMG/M metagenome (GOLD analysis project Ga0116227, IMG submission 89693) | Host-associated microbial communities from peat moss isolated from Minnesota, USA - S1T2_Fb - Sphagnum magellanicum MG | ecosystem: Host-associated > Plants > Peat moss > Unclassified...
AAAAAAAAAAAAAAAAAACTAAACTTGGATGTGAAAAATATTTATGCAGGGTCACATATTGAGCATATTCAGACATGCTGAAATTTTCAAAAGAGATATTTTTCTCAAAGAAATTTTTTTTGTGAAGGAAAATGAAGCATCTTTTTGAAATAGTTGAGAATGTTTTATTTGTTAAAACGAAATCTTTCAATTATTAAATAAGTATATCTGGTAGAGACCTGATGAACTTGCTATTCAACCATTAGTATATGTGTGTACTCTTCAATGTTTTTTTGTGTTGGTTAGTGGGCTTCAATTCTCCCTTATGGCAAAATGTTCCACTTGTTCATTTGCTTCTTTTTTGTGTTTGGCAATGGGTAATCACTCCTCACACAGTCAATAATTTTTAAAAATATTATTGAGCATTTTCACTAATTATTTTTCAGTTTTTGAAGGGCAAATCATGCTTACGCAACTTATGTTTGTTGTTGTAAATGGAGTTATTTTGAATAAAGTTTGTGTTGTTTGGTGGTATGAGAGAGATACTATTTGTGTATGCAAGTCTGAACATGCTCAATTCACAGCTAGGGATAATAGGGTTTTTTTTTTTTTTATCCCTTTCTTGGTTGTGGGGTTAAAATGATTAAAATTTTAAGGAATAATGCAACCCTAGAATAGTTCACACAAGCAAATAGAGAAAAATAATATAATGAGATTCATTGAATTTCACATGAATTGATTTGAACCTAGAATGGAAATTTTTGGATGATACCCTAAATCATGAAGGGGATATTTTAATCTTTTGAAATCAAGGGTTCAAAATTACCTCCTTATTCCACCCTTACCTTGAAGTCAAATCTTTAAAAATGAAATATTTTTTCCTAAGGATAAATAAAGTATTTAAAACAATTTTTACCTCCTCCTTAATCCCAATGATACATCACTTGCCAATTCATTTTTTGGGGTTTTTTTTGTTTTTTTAATTTATTTTTAAGGTTAACGGAATAGAGCTAAGGCAAGTTTATTCTCTTACTTTGGTTCCAGTTTTTTTTAAATATTTTCAGGATCACAAAATGGAGGGTTCTAGTTGTTTTACTATTTTTCCAAAATCAAAAGAACCTCTGCTTTTGAAAGAACCACTAGTTTTTAGGGTTTTGGTCCAAGGTCATAACCGGAGAATCACCAATTCAAGGGTAAAGGGTATATGCATAACAAAACAAGGGTTGTGGCCTTGGCATCTATCTATGAAGGAAGGTAGTTTGTTTTGTTTGGTAGTTCAGAGATCCACTCAACGAGGATGCTTCAGATCATGTTGTTCTTAGTGTCTTTGGAAAGCTCTTGACAAGGAGGGGTGCATGGGCTTGGTGGTGTCATGATTGTTTGGACTTGCGGTGCAAAAGTTCTTGAATATCGAATTATTTTCTTCACTGAAAAATTAAATTAAATTAAATTAAATCATAGCTAAAAATTTCGGAGGAATTGGAATGTGCCTTTGGTGTTTTTGGAAAGATCTTGATGAGCAAAGATTTAATAGAATTTATGTGGTAAGATTTGGGATCCAGAATGTGGGAGATACTGATTTTTAAGTGATTTCTGCCCCTTGAAAATTCAAATAAATTCCAAGAAACCAGGTTTGGAAAGGAAAAATCAGTTGAGGGCATACATGGTACCACTTGGGCCAGCGGGGCACAGGCCACACTAGTTTACATTAAAAAAGCATCTTAAGGCAAAAGAAGAAGAATTATGGAAACTCAAATATTTCACCAAGCAAAAATATAATCTTCAAAAAATCCTCATATATAAATAGAGCTATTACATAGCCTGGGCTGAAATCCCTTAAGCTACTATACCCTATAATGAATCAAAACACAATATCCTTGCCTTCGCAGCCAAGGCCAACAAAACTACCTCGAAAAATCTCTCTCAATTCTTCTCCATTTTGAGTGATTTAAAATGTTATAGGAATGCCTTTTTCAAACCTTACAAATCATGTTTGAAATGCAAAGCAAATCCAAAGACCAGCCCAAAAAAAAAGAGCTGTAAAGAAAATAAGTTTTTTTTAAAAATTGCAAAACGTGGTTTCTTTTCAATTTTGACCCTTCTTATTTTCAAATCTCATAACTTTCTTTATTTTTTTATTCAATTTAAATGATTTAAAGTGCCATATAAGAACGTCACCTGAAGTTTTACAAATCATCTTTGAACTCTAATAGTAACAAAGCAATATACAAAGAATTTTTTTGGGTGTTAGGGAATTAGTCATTGTAGTGTTTGGTGGTTTGTTTTTTTAGTTTTGATCTTCTCTATTTTGGGGACTTTGGAGGCCTATAACTTTCTCAGTTTTGCTCTTTTTTTTTTTATGATTTTTAATGCATCAAATGTGTCAATAAGAAAGGCTCAAGTTTTGTTTGAACACCAAAAACAATGGAACCCTCCCCTTGAATGATGCAGCCTGCCCTAAGTGCTAAAGTGTTTGGTCACCGGCCAGTTTACCTTAGTAAAAAATATATAAACCATCTACTTACCTAATAATTAACAGGAATTTATTTTTTCAATTTTGTGATATCAAAAATAATAATAAATTTTGTAAATAGTAAGAAAAATTAATTATTTGTATTTACGCTCGAAAAACAAAAAAAAAATCTCAAATTTTCATCCCAAATAACAACCAAATTCATTGGAAAAAAAACACCTATAATTAATCACCTCTCTTCCTACCTACCTACCTACCTACTATCTACCTACATAAGGCACTCAGTTCTTATGAAATGCGGTTTTGCCACCTTGATGATTAAAAAAATGCAGTATGACTCAAACAAAGGATTTTTGTGAATTTGTTTTTGGCTAAAGTTGTCCGATTTTGAAGATTTTCTTTTAAAAAACTCTGAAATTGCAGGTGGTTGCCAAAATATAAGCAAAATTAGGAAAAATAAATAATTTTTTGCTAATTTTCTCTCTAACCTTTAGCCAAATTTCGTTAATTCTTCTTCTTGTGGATGATAGTGAGTGTGATGATCACATGGCGAAATTGGAAGAAATAAATTAAATAAATAATAATAATAATAATAATACCCTATTTTAAAACCATGATTTTTTGTCCAAGGATGGAGAAATCTATAAAATTTAGTAGTGAAAAATCCAAATAATTAAATAATTCAGGTTTCTAAGTTTCTACCATGGTACCAGCACCAGGTGTTGGTGTTTTGCCATAATAAAATGTTGTTAATTAAAAACCTTGATAAACTACAGCTCTCGCCAAAACAAAACCTTTAAAGGAATTAATTTTATTTGATTAACCATCTTATTAATAATTTGAAACTATTAGGATAAATATATTGTGAGGGAAAGAATTAGGGTTTGGAAAATTAGGGTTTGGCGCTCCTCTTCTTCCACTGCCCGACGCTCTGGTGGTTTGTTCTTCGCTCCCGGCGTTCGCGATCGTTTCTCTGGGCGGCAACAACAACAACTCTGTGGTTGTTTTGTGGCAGAAATGGCAGCGACTGTCTACAATCTGTTTGTGATCAACAAATCTGGTGGCCTCATATTCTACAAGGTAATAAAAATGCACCAAATAAAAAAATTCTCCTTCTGTCTCTCATCTTCTCTTTTGTTTTTCTTCCATCTTTCTTCTTCGTTGTTTGTTGTAGAAGTCTTTCAGATGCAAATTCGATAGCAGCGGCAGCAGCGTCTTTCGATGCAAGTGGTTTCGTAAAGTCCGCTCGAGGTAAATCCAAGTCTTATTAGCCCTTATGTTCAATCTAGTTGAACGATTCCCTGATCTAAGGGTTTGATCCGTTGTTGCGATGCGGCGGAAACTAGAGTTCATGATGTCATCACGATTGCGTTGGATTCATTCGGTAGGCAATCTTGTTTTGTCGAGCTTCTCTCTTGAGTTAAAGAGTGCTAGTTCTCTCTCTATCTGCAGGATTATGGGACACACGGTCGGCTGGACACTAACGATAGCTTGAGGTTGGCAAGTCTCTGGCATTCTATGCATGCCATCTCCTCACAGCTCTCACCGGTCGGTGGCTGCACAGGCATTGAGCTCTTGGAGGCAGACACATTTGATCTGCACTGCTTCCAGTCACTCACAGGTAGGTTTCTCTCAAATGAGAGCCCATCTGGAGGCCTCTCGTTCATTCTTGCAGTATTTCTTTTAGGAAACCACAAGACTTCTCTCAAACAAAAACGCTTCTTCTGGTTTCCAGATTTTTGGGATGCACTGCTTATTACCCCCACCATTTTGGGTTTAGGGTTTCCCAATGATGTTAACAAGGACCTCCTGGTATGTGTTTGTTTGTGTGCAACAGGCACAAAAATCTTTGTGACAACTGAGTCAGGGACGCCAGGGATGGAGAATATGCTCAGGCTGATATATGAGCTCTATACTGACTACGTGCTGAAGAATCCATTCTATGAAGTGGAAATGCCAATTCGATGTGAATTGTGGGATTTGAACCTTGCTCAATTGGTTCGCAAGGATGGGAAAGCAAGTCTGACAGGCCGATGAACAAAGCTTGGACAGGAAAACCTTGAGGGTTTTGGTGACTGGAAGGTACTGGATTTGATTTCTGTACCATCAGTGTTCTCCAGTACATGTCTGCATTCAACCAATCAATTGTTTCTAATAATCTCTCTAGCTGTCTAGTGCGGTTCTTGACATTGGATGCACCAACATGCTACACTGATAATGCAATACTGGCACCAGAGCAGTGGGGTACACAGGCCAATTACCATGCAGCTAGACCTTAAGGAAAAATCTGGATGCCTGCGGCAGCAACATATCATCAACATAGGCAGCAAAAAAATGTTCACCACCCAGGTGCCACCAAGTAGAACAGGTTTGTGATGTGGAAGGTGACATGGCTTTTATACTGCACTGCTGAGCATGTCAAATAATCTGAGAATCACATGTATAGAGAAGTTTGATGCACATTGCATGAGTAGTGAGGGCTAGGGTAGGTTAGCATCAGCCTCATTTGGATGATGGTGGGACCCCATGCTTCAGGAAGAAGATATGGATCAAGCTTGAGGAGGACAAGAGGACTCCTCAATCTGCATTGATTGCGGGTTAACCAAGTTGCACTGGTTATGGCCTTGTACATTGGACTTGAACAGGAAATAGAGCAGCTTGAATCACATTCTTGCATTGCAAGCATGATCATCAGTCAGAAACATAGCATGGGACTCTCTTTCTCATCATTTGTACTGTTTAGTAAAGCAGGATCCCAAAGTTGGATTCAAACAGTACATTCTTGCCTATAATTCTTTCCTGTCAATCTGTCACTCATCATAATGGAAGTTCACAAACTTTGTTCTTTGAGAGCTAACCCTCTAACTTCTCTTTCTATGCAGCCCATACCTGTGGATAAGATATATCCCCACTCCTGGTGGAAGAAAGAGATGAGGGGTTTATTACAAATGCTTAAGTCACACATAGTGTGTGGTGCCATCAGAGGTTTGCTGTTTGCTTCCAAGTTATGTTTAAAACTGGTCTTGGACACCCCTCACTTGATCATTGATACATTTTGAACCAAAGATTAGTAGCTGATGGTCTCTATATCTGTAACTGATATGTTTTCTGTCCATCTCCCTAGACAATTGGAGAGAGGAACTCAGACTCTGTAGCCTATTTAGTGAGCTGTGCCTTTATTATGGCACCGAAATGTGACTACACTTCTGTGAGCCCAAGTAATTGTTCAAGCAAGCAAGCACCTTGCAGTTGCAACAATCTGAACTTGATAGTTAGTAATGACTTTAATTGTATGCACAATCTGTTGTCAGAATCAAATCCCCCTTCCTCACCATGGCTGCAATCTGGGGGAATATTAGGGGTGCAACATGTAGCCTGCATATAGATGTGCAGTAGTCAGGTCAAACGTTTTGGACTTTCTCATTTGATGGTCCCAGTGGTGCTGTGAGGTTGTTCAGATTCTTCTCCTTAGTCTTTAGAATGGGTAGATTGTTCTGGATGTGTAAACTTCAAGTCACTACTGCAGGTGCTACTCAGTGTTGCAACTTGTAAGGTGAACCATGATGTACTGTTCTGCTGACCTTTGCTGCCCAGATGGTTCCTTAGTGCAACTAGTTTTGCACATTGACAGATTATGTCCTGAGTAGCTGGGTAATAACTAACAACCTTCTGCAGACTTTACAGTACCTGGTTGGCATGAGCTACTGTGTTAATCTCATAGATCCCCCTAGACCAAAGCTTCAAGCTTTTCTCTTGACGTGCTTGCTATGTTGGCTTATGTCTCTGTGGGTCTCTCTCATTTTTGTTATTGGAGTTCAATTATCCGGAAAGGTGGAGACCATAACTTTTGTACTTTCAGCAGCCAGCAGCAAGCCCAGGAGGTCTTGGTGGATTCTTTGGCGTTTGTCTCATATCTGCAACTAGTTTGCATCCAAATTTGCAGCAGGTTCAAAGATGATATCAGTGGAAGTTGAGTAATGCTGTTACTGTGTTCATGATTATAGAGAGGTGTGGGATGATATTTACAGGTGCATGTGCACAGTCGAGCAAGGCTGTGATGCCAGAGCACTCCCTACAAGACATGGATGTGTTGGGCTTGCATAAATTGGAGCATCTTGAGAAAGAATGCAGTTGTGCTGAATGGCAAGAACTTGCAGTCATACTACGAGCTTGACACTCAAGCAATCTGAACCTGATGCAGATTTACACTACTATATTCTGTGCCAAAGACCCAAAGTATTGGATTTGGCTGAGCTTGGATGCAAGCATTTGCTGCTTAGCCATGCTGCATTTTGTGTATGTCTGTGCTGAAGACAAGATATGGTGGTGTGGTGGGTTTTCTGGTACAGATACTAGTGTTGAAAGCACAGGAACGTCGCAAAATGTCGTCTCCCAAGACTGTGATCACTTCTTGGTCATTACTTAAGCCAGTGGTGGACAGTTACCAGCAATCATGAAGCTGGCCTCAAATCTATTATTCTTTGACTCCTCAGATTTGAATTCTTCACCCTTCTTGACTGTACGAAAGAAAATCCTAAACCCAAGCTTGGAAATTTGTCCTGTGATCTCTCCTGTTTTAAACCCTGCGGTTTCTGCACAGATTTTGTGGCTGTTGCCAAGTTCATGGAAACCCACAACTTAACCCAAGTCATGCTCAAACAGACTTGGAGGTTTTTTGAGTTCGATTGTCAGAGAAACCTCCTGAGTGCGATCTGCATGTTTTTGGCTTGAGATAGTTGAAGCTTTCATTAGGTCTTGAGTTCAACTCTCAGGATTTTGGCTTGGGATAGTCATAGATTTAAATTTTTTTCTGGTTGCCAATTCTGGGGATTATCAAATGGCAAGTACCATATCCTGAATTCCAAATGTGTGTATCACGCAACATTAGCAAAGGACATTCAGATAATCATAACTAATGACTTGCAACTGTTCTTCAATGTTTTTATTCTTCTTCATTCATTTATGTGTGCTATCTATAAGTCCAACAGGTCTTGAGTTTCTTGCACGCTTCCAGAAATTACACACTTTTTTTTTTGCTGCAATGTAAAAGTACCTTGTGTGTAGTATGTACTAACGAGAGCAACTCCACCTGTGCATTGTACAACAAAATTTGGATGAAAGAAAGTCAAAGCATGTTGGTTTGGCTCAGCAAAATGGACTTGGCCCAACAATTTTGCACATGATGCTCCTGAGGCTGGCAAAAGGCACATCAAATCTTAACACTTAGTGTTGATTGGCTAGATCGTTTGATTGGTTTATGTGGGTTGTTATTAATAGTCTCCCACCTTTTGCAGTCTCAATTGCTGTTGGTTGGCTAGATTGTTTGATTTGGTTTCAGGAGGTTCCTGTTAATAGTCTCCAACATTTTGCAGTCTCAGTTTTAGTTTTATGGGTGAGGTTGAGAAAAAAAGTAGCTAACTAATCTCCAGACTTGAATGTGAGAAATTATGCCTCCAATTGCAAAGGTTGCTTCTCAATACCTGAAGATTACACACTTTTTTACTACAATGTGAAAGTATCTTGTGTATTACTAATACTCACAATTGTGTCCCCCAATTGCAGGGTTGCCTCTCAAATCCCTACCCTATGTGAGGTTGGGAGGAAAGAAGAAAGAGAAACTTTAGATGGCAAAGTGGGTGAAGAACCTCTTCCCTACTCAATCGACATTAACATGATTATAAAAAAAAATTATTAAAAGAAATTCTTCAAATACATTTCATCCAACTTTGTTCATTATTTTTATCTAGATTTTTCATTTCCTCTAGTAGCTTGCAAATGGTGTTTATGTGAGACATGCACTTTTCACTTGTGCTCCCATTAATTTTAAACAAGCTTTGTAATTATTTTGTACTTCCATAACTATGTTGATGTCATAACATCTTCAATTGAAAATCACAATGTCATTTTGAAGATCTCTCAAACACAATATCTTATTCCATGTTGGCACGAGAGGTTTCATATAATTTCCTTGGAGTAAGGGTGTTTTGTTGAGGTGCAAACTAAACCATTTGTTTGAATGCTTCTCAACCATAGAAATGATTTTTTCCTTGCTTGTTCTTCCCCCCATTGTTAGGGCATTGTACATGGACCTTAGCTCCACTTTCAATTTCCAAGACATAATGCCTTAAGAAGAAGGCCTTCCCTACAAAGGGTTCTTTTATTTCATGTAATGATTTTGCAACTTTCTCTCTTTCCTTTTTTGCTTTGTTTTGTTGAATTATCTAAAGAATTGCATTCGCATTTGTTGTGCATGTTTTCTACCACTCTATGATCAATCAACAATAATGATGCAAATTCTTCTAACTATAATTTCTAAGTCCATGCACATTAATGTGTAATGTGACCCATTCAAGATTCAAAACATTATAGACACTAAGGAAAAATAAAAACATGTTATAAAAACCAATGTGGAGATTTTGTTACTAAAGGATTTTTGTCAATTCATTCAAAAGAAGAATGCATTATCAATTTTGGAGGCCACATGAAAGCCATAAATGTTGATTGATGGTTTAGGTGCCACATTAATGATTAGAGGAAACACATGAATATTTCTTGTGTGGAATCCATAAAGGACATGCACAAACATGATGTGAAGGAACTTATGAAATTGTTAAAGGTGTTTTCATGATAGTGGAAAAGAATAATGCACATTGTATCCTCTAGATAAATGAGCATCATGCCTTTTTTGTTTATATAATAGCTTATTGCAGCTCTATTTCATTGATAGTTTGGTTTTATTTGATGTTTGTATATGATAAATAAATTGGGTAAGCTTGGAGATTTATTTTTAAAAATAAGTTGATTGCTTCAAATGCAAATTGAAGTCTGGGTAGCAAAAATTTTAAAGGTTGGACTTTGTTATGATTCTTGATTCAAATAAGTTCAAGTGTTCATTGAAACCATAGTAAAATTCCTTGGCAATCATGGACACAAATGCAAGGAATGCAATGGCTTGACTTTTAATCAAAGGAAGGATAGTTTGAACTTATCCATTACCTTAATTTTATCATAATGGTTACGCTTACAAGATGTGTTCTATCTTTCTAATTTTAATATTATCAATTAGATTTACATGTATGACATCACAAAGTTTCATTTCATTTTTGGTTTCAATGCATTTGAGAAAGTCATTTTTTGTATGATGAACCACAAAGACAGATCATGAAATGGATGTCATACACTCAAAACATGAAACAATGAAAAAACTTATAATCTCACAGCATTCAAAACTTGTATTTGCATTTGATGCCCTTTTTTTTACCATTTTCCAAAATGATATAAAGATCATGGGCACACAATATGATATTGACCACGATGGTACTTGTAGTAGGTAGTGTAGAGCATTATTTCTTGATACCTTACATTGGTCGAAACATATTTTAGGAAGTTGCATTCAATTATGAACAAGAATAAGATGAGAAAGTTGAACACATATTCAACATTTGATTTTATTTTTTTTAATGCTAGTGGGTGTCATGTGTTTGGTATTGGACTCCCAACAATTAATTAATTAATTCAATAACTTATTATTGTCCTCTTTTTGCTAGTTACATGTGAAAGAACCACCTTGATAATAACTAGTTATTACAATTTCCTAGAAATATAACAAGTTTATTGGAATCTTAAAGGGAAGGAGGGGTAATGACATTTATTAATGTGTTACATTGTAAGACACATCTCAATTAAGAGGGTGAGATTACCTAATCTAAAAAAACTTCCAAAAACTTATGTATTCTCATAAGAAAAGTACATTATTTCACTTTTAAGAAATCCATTTTGGTTGGTTCGTTTACAAATTCCAATGATCTTCACTTGAACATTTATAATAATAATTGGTTTGTGGCACCTATTGTTATTTCTATTGTATTTGTTTCATTAATTTTTTGTGTATTACATTTTTCCACAAATATTCGTTGAATAAAGTTCAAATGGTGTACTGATTATTTTTAGGTGTGTGTGTGTGTTTTTTTAATTCCAAGGAATGTATTCATGATGTTAAAATATTTATTACTAGTTTATTATAATTTTTATTATTGGACAAGGTTTATCTTATAGTGGATCCATCACAAATTAATTAATCTCAAATGAAATTGCCTTATTGTCAAATATAAAACTCATACAATTAAATCAATTATTTAAACATGCTTTTGCTAACAAGGATATAAAAAAAATTCATGGAAATAATAATGTTAATGTAACACAAGACATGAAAAGGAATTATATTACTCTCTAGTAAAGTTAAATTGTGTATGTTGAAAATGTTATTGTGAATCATCAATTGATGAAGGCATTGGTTTTATGTTTAACACAGGGGTTAAACATCAATTTAGGACATTCATAAATTGCACAATTTATTTATTTTTTTAAAATCTTACAATTGCTCCATAATTATTATTTTTTAAATGTCTTAATTGTAAGAATCTACCAAATGATTTTTTTGTTGTGATTTTTTTCATTTTAAAAACAATGTTCCAAAAAAAAAATTATACCATAACTTCTTTTTTTTTTGAAAAAAAATCCAAAAAAATTAATATTGATAAAAATCACCACAATTGCTCACAATATGTAAGGGTACCAAATATTTTACACTTTCATATGTTTTATATTTCCAAATTTGGCTAAATGTACTTATGGACTATCACCACTTAAACAACATCACAAAATTCAAAAAAAAAAAAAAAACACTAAATTATCAACCTTGGCTTAGATTATTGTTCACTCTTGTAATTTCAACAATTTTACGAACATGTACCTAGTTGTTACATTGTTAATAGATAATTCATGTTCACAAGTTGTTAACCTCCACCTCATGTTGTTACTTCTTGATGTGCCTTTATTAAGTAATGCACTTCCCAACCTTTTTTTTGACCATTTCTTGTTGTAAAACAAAAACATTATTTTGAGTTAGAAAAAAAAAATTCTAAAAACATGTCATGAAAAAAAATTGAACTATTGAAAAAAAATCAAGTTCTAACTTCAAGCTACTTATTATAGCAAGAAGAAGATTTAAGACATACATGATGATGATAATGACATTGGTGTTTATCCTCCAACGTCAGGCGCAAGGTGGATTTTTTCCTCAATTTTTTTCTTAATTGTTATTTTTCCCTTGAGAACTAGAAAAAAGATGTTAAAGGTTTCAAAATTAGAGATTGTGATTTGATTACAAATTAGAAAGTTGAAATTGTTTTGAAAAATGAAGGTGGTGGTGTCCTTACCATGGTCAAGAAGGCTTTTCTTAGCAAGCCTATAATTACACTACAAAGTTAGAGATCAAACTCAAAAGAAAATCACAATTTTCTCATAGAGCATGATCAACCATAAAATCAAAATTATAAACCAACAAAACAAAATTTATGAAGCCAAGTGTGTTTTCATAGAAAGAAATGACAACTATCCTTGGAAAATTGGTGAGTGGAGCCACACAAAAAGGAGGACAAACTCAAAGTCTTTTTGCATTTGGTGGTTTGTGACTATGAATACATAGTTACAATCATCCTATAAGCCCAAACTCTCTCAAAGATCAACCTTGGATTTCCTTTTCTTCAATGGGTCATCCCATTGAAAGATTTTTTCATTCATATTTATCACCTCACACTTCGACTTTTCATTTAAACCACTCACTTTTGCAAAACACAAAACACAATATGAAATTGGTGTGATGTCAAATGTAAATCAAAATTTCAATTTTGACCTTTTTTTTAGTTCAATGAAATTTCATACGGGTTTTAGGAGTCATCCATAGTTTTGTTCAAATTGAGGGTTCCCATTGGGTGTAGTCACACCAATAGAAATCATAACAAGTGTAACTAATGCTTGGTTTTTCATGGATTAAAATGTACTAATGTTACAAGTCTTTGATATCATTACATTATAATGCTCTTAATTATAGTGATGATGATTCATCAAAACTAGTTTAGGCATGATAACTTAAGGTTCCATGAGTCTTCTTTTAAAGACAATTCCAAATTGGAATATGTTTAACCAATTCATTGGAAATTCAAATGGAAAGGTGTCTTTTTGAATCTACGTATTTTCAAAGTATGTTTTTGCAACACCATAAGCACAAAAATATTTTCAATATCTTATACACCAATTTACATCCCATTTCTTTTCAATTGATTTTGAATCCAATTGAATTTGAATCAACCTTAAGAATTTGCATTCAATCCACTTCAATTCAATTTGAATTCAATGCAATTCAAATTGCATTTAATGTCATTCATTCAATATTTTCATTTGAATAGAACTTAAATTTCACAAAATCAATTGATTATTTTCATTTGTTGATCTTTGCTAATACTATGTAGTGGCACAAAGCCCAAGTATATTATGGAAGCATGTGAAATAATTTGGATTGAATATATTGAATATAGATTACTTAAAAGCATTCTGAAACATTGTAACTAATGCATTCATTGTTTTTTTATTTTTTAAAGGATTTGAAATGCCTTCAAAATGACAAAACCATATACAACAATTATTCACATACCTTACAAAATTATATACTATTTCATTTTTAAAATTTTGTATATTTTTTACCACTATAAAAATCATGAATTTTTAATTCATTCCCTTTTGTAACCAATTGTAATCAACCATAGTATATTGGCAAACATTCCCATTGTTTTAAAAATAATCAAAAGGAAGTAGAATATATATAAGGAATTTACCTTGTCAAAGTTGAATGTAAGTAGATTGAAAATTGCAACAAAACCCATGATAAAAAAATTATACATTTAATTTTTTTACATAAATGATTAAACATAAGATAATTTTTCACTATTATGTAATAATTTTCAAATTTTGCATTGTAATCGTAGGTTTAGTGGGGTTTTCAAAATATAAATTATTTTTTGCAATTGACTTTTTGTAGTTTGAACTTTTGCAAAATATAATTGAAGTGTCATGGATGACATCCCTAATTATGTCCCCAAATCACTAAACTATCCATTAGCCCAAGTGAAATTTGATGTCAAATAATTTTAGAAATAAAAAATTTCATGTAGACAATAGGAAGGCTCAACATGCACTCATGATAGGCAACAAACAATTTTGGGAATAGAAATTTCATGCAACCAATGGGAGGGCTCAACATGCCCTCATGATGGGCCCCATGTTTTCATTTCGAGGGTGGGGTGGGGCGAGTTTTTCTTTTTCCTTGTTCCCAATGTGTTTTCAACATGTTCTCATCATGTTCTCTTGAGGTTCCCCAAGTTGTTCCCTAAGGCATTTCTAATAACACCTTAATTTTATCCCATATGGTTTGCTCAAAGTTCAATTGTCCTACACATAAACTATAAAATGTAGGCTATATTAGGGAATACATTTGTTTCTATTTTGCAAGTGGGGGTCCAAGAAAGGTGTTTCCATTGGGGAGTGCTTAGTATTCCAAAAAAATTACTGATGGGCCAATGAATATGGCTCTTTAAAAAAATTAATAATAATAATAATAATAATAATGAATGCACTCATGAACAAATTAATATGAATCACATTATATCCCCAAATTTCCGCCTAACTAATGTCCCTAACGTGGTGACTAGTATCATTAACAACATCATTGTTAGTATCATCACCCACAACATCATGGATGAAGTTCATCCATGAACATTCATTTTTCAACTTTTCATCCATGGTACATTCATAATGTAGTTAGAAAGTTGCCCAAAAAAACGCCTTGAAATATTTTGAACTAGTTTCAAATATTTTGAAACATCTTGAGTTATTGTGAGATATTTTGAGATATTTTTCCTTGATTTAGATTCTTAACATGTATAAATAAAGATAGTTTTTTTCATGTTACCTTTATTTAATTCAACACTAGTTTAAGGTACAAGCTTGTACCATATTCTTGTTTTTTTCATATTTTCAGGCATTTTATCATAATACTATGTTAAATTTATGTTGTGCACACTTTGTGTTTTTGTTTTTTATTTTTGTGGTTTGTCATTGAACTTATAATTAGACCTATTTTTTGTCATGGTCGGTTTTTGTTTTTTGAAAATCTTTTTGTTTCAATTGTTTTTGTGTTCATGACAAGAAAATAGTTTTTTAACAAATAGAAAGTAAAACAAAAGTTTGATTCAAATATCAAGCATATGATCATTTTTAATATCCTAATCAAATATATACATATTCAATTGAATTTTATTTTGTTAAAGTACCAATAAACTCAATTTTCATCTTTTTTGGAATCTACTTTTAATTGATTAAAAAAGTTCATTAGTTTTAGATTTTTTGCAATTAGATTCTCATTAACTTAACACAAGTCCACATATTTTTTACATTGTACTTCCACCCATTTTGATGTTACTTTCATATTCTTATATGTATGATACTTGATAAAATAGAAAAAAATTCATCTTTTGTGCATACTCTCATTCAAAAACAATCACCCAAAAATGATAAGGTTGGTTTTTATTATCTTGTTTGCACCCCACCCTTGGTTTGGCCAACTTTACAAGCCAACGACAAATGAAATGATAGTTAAAAACCTTCAAAAATGACAAAAAACATATCTAGTTAGGAAATTCATTGCCTTCTTTCCCACAAAATATTATTACTCAAACTTGAGCTCCCACGTTACTACACATTATTAGTGAGGATCCACTCATCAATTGATCAAAAAAATTAATTGATTTTGTGAAAATTAGGTTCCATTCAAATGAAAATATTCAATGACATTTGCATGTTAATTGAATTGAAATTCAATTCAATTACATTGAGATTTAATTAAATTAAGATATGTTGAATAAAATTGGAATTGAATTCCAATTCAACTAAATTCAATACTAATTCAACAATTGAATTAAGATTCAATTAAATAATTTAAAATCAACTTTAAAAATGAAATCCAAATTGGTGGAAAAAACATTGAAAATTTGTTCTTGAATATATGATGTTTGAGAAAAAGAAGAAGAGAAAAAGACACAACATTCATGCCTCTTTGCTTGAGAATGGGTTAAAATAGAGTCTAATTTAAAATCCATGTGACCACTACAACTTATGAAATCCAAAGTTATCCTACCTAAATCAACTTCGATGAATCATCATTATTGGAATATTTTATGGGAAACTTGAATATGATCTAGTGAATCTATGGAAACTTAGTCGACAATTCCCAATGAACTTAAACCTATTAACCTACATTACATTATAGTGATGAATTGAATCTACAAACACCATTCGTGTTAACCTTTAAACAAGTAACAACGACTTTTAAAAGTCAAGTTACAATACAATTCATGGCACTCTAAAAAAATTTTAAATGTTGTCACTTATGCATTAGATAAGAAATCAGTCAACGGGTGAGGTACATTAGCCATAATAATAAGTACTGTCCACCTGCCCCTTCCAAAATATAATTGCAACCTTTGTTGATAATGGCCTTCATTTGATTGGGTCTTGATGGAGTTGTTAATGTAGATGTTAAATGAAAGAGTGACGAGGACGCATCTACTTACTACATTATGTTCTTTGTAGAAATGTGGAAAAAAAAATCCCCAAAAAAAAAAAAAAAAAATCAATTTTCAAAGTTTAGTATCTTGTGAAAAAAATACCTACTATATAACAAGGCATGTGTCACATTGTGGCCTAAGTTGCCATTTACATTTTAAAAAGTATCTTAAGGCAAAAGAAGAAGAACTATGGAAACTCAAATATTTCACCATGCAAAAATAATATAATCTTCAAAAAAACCCTCCAAAAGAAACCAAAATCCTTCAAGATATTATTATAACTCTATTATAACTAATCTCAAGTTTCAACACAAGCCAAAATTATCATCTTTCAAAAATCCTCATGTAAAAATAGACCTATTATTACATAGGGGCCAAAATCCCTTTAAGCTACTATACTCTATAAATGAATCTAAACACAATATCCTAATTGCCTTGGTTAGACGAGGCCAACAAAAGCATTGCTTGATACTAGTAGTGGACATACTAGGGTACCACTCTCTGGGTTTAGGGTCTAGGGTGTGACCCCAGCATAACACTTGTTGAATTTTTCTTTCCTCCAATATCACAAGAAAAAATATGAAAAAAAAGAGAAAAGAGGTCATGGGTAATACTCATACTTGTTGAATTTTCTTTTCTCCATATCCCAAGAAAAAAAAGGAAAAATAAAAAAAGAAAAAAGGCCCATGCATTATATTTGTTGAATATACTCGTGTCTAGTGAACAATTAAATTAATTTTCAAGAATTACATGTTGAAAAAATAAAATAGTCTTCAATGTTCCAAAAGGTTATCTAGTTTCCTTCCCAAAATTTTGTTCTTTCGGACCTTGTGAGATTCCACTACATTCATATAGGATGAAATCTTGAATTCTCACCCTTGCACATCCACCTCCAATTGGGTGGTGGATGAACTCCGTAGTTGTAATGGATTTTCAAACCTTGTGAGATCCACTAAACTCATACATATAGGATAAAATTTGGAAATTTCACCCTTGCACATCAACCTCCAATTGGGTGGATGAACTCTGTTGTGGTAATGGATTTTCAGACCTTGTGAGATTCACTACATTCATATAGTATTAAAAAAAATAAAAAATTCACCCTTGCATATATATATATATATATATATATATATCCACCACCTCCCATTTACAAAAACATGCCCAACAAACAATTTGTTGAAGGTATATTACAAAATTTGTGAATCTTCTTCTCACACATGTTTCACACTTGCCTTAGCAAAATAAATATTAATTAATTAATTAATTAAAATAAAATATTGCGGTCAAATTCAAGAAAGTAGGGCTTGATTAAAAAATTGGGGTATGATTCCATATCCATACATACTATACACACTCCCACTCTCCAAGGTTGGAGATTTATATAGGTACCCAACTTT
>Ga0116227_10009693_pt1 | contig 17312 bp, 20 predicted proteins | sample S1TSphgellanicum_FD_89693 | JGI IMG/M metagenome (GOLD analysis project Ga0116227, IMG submission 89693) | Host-associated microbial communities from peat moss isolated from Minnesota, USA - S1T2_Fb - Sphagnum magellanicum MG | ecosystem: Host-associated > Plants > Peat moss > Unclassified...
GAAGCCTTACCTGAATCTACACAATTTTTGCAAGAAAAATTTGTGGCTAAGTGCCATACAATGGTGCGAAAGATCCACAGCTCAAATTCAATGCAGGTTCAATACGCAGAAAAAATTCCGGCTGTTGCTTTTTGGTTTAAGAAGCTTTCTTTATGAGCTTCCTTCATTGTCAAGGGTTTTTAGAAGTCAGAATCAAGCTGATTAGGTCCCATTTCAGTATCCAGGTTCGTGGTTCTGTTATGAAGACTTTCATGTGGTGGCCACATGTACTTTGTGCAACCCTCCGAGGGGAAGAGGTACTTCTTGCGTCTTTTGCTACATCACGTGCCTGGGGCTACGTCTTTTGAAGACCTAGCGTGCACCAACAAGCACTTGCAACATCCCACGCAGCACGCATCTTTCAAAGAAGCATGTCAGCAGCGTGGTTTGTTACAGGACGATGCTGAGTGGGCCCAATGCATGGAGGAGGCTGTAAACATGGCTAGCGCTTCATGCCTTAGGGCATTGTTTGCTGCCTTGCTGGTGTTCAATGCTGTTGCAAACCCATTGGCTTTGTGGGAGCGCTTCAAGGACGACATGGCAGAAGACTTCCTTTATCAAGCACGCTAGGTTGGTGTTCAGTTCTGCCTGTGTATGGCTCTGCATGTCAGCCTGCCTTGCGGCTTTGCATGGTCATGGTTTGCATGTTGTTCGACGCTCAATGCTCACTATGTTGTGTGTGTGCTCCTATAACGTGCAGGGCGAGCCAGCGTGGCAACTCGATGCTGCCACCAGGACATGGTGCTGCAAGAGTTGGCGCTGTAGTTGGCACACCTCAACAGCAGCCAGGGCTTAGCAGCATTTGGCTTGCCAACGCCTGCGGCCCAGCCTGCGAGTGTTGTGGTGGCAGACGAAATTGCCAGGTATGATGCGGTAACGCAAGCAGCCATGCGAGATGAGCACGTGCCGCAACTTAACCCTGAGCAACGGGCTGTCTATGATAATGTCATGGCCGTTGTCAACCGCTGTGCATTTTTTGTCGATGGCCCTGGCGGCACTGGCAAAACCTTTTTCTACAATTGCTCGCTGAGCACCGTGCGTGCATAGGGTCGGGTCGCTGTTGCTGTGGCATCGTCTGGCATTGCTGCATTGCTGCTGGACGGAGGCCGCATTGCACACTCACGTTTCAAGATCCCTGTGCAAGGCCTCAACAGCACGTCCACATGCTACATCAATAGGGAATCTGAGCTAGTAGCACTTTTGTAAGCGGCTGTGTTCATTGTGTGGGATGAGGCTGTCATGATGCACATGCATGTTTTTGAGGCTGTCAACCGGTCTTTGCAGGACATCATGGCTGTCATTAACCCAACATTCAAGTTCCTGCCCTTTGGCGACTTGGTTGTGGTGTTTAGCGGCGATTTTCAGCAAATTTTGCCTGTTGTGCCCTGCGGCACCAGGGGAGATGTTGTCGCAGCAGCTTTGAACCGTTCCAGCATATGGCAACATGTGCGTGTATTCAAGTTGCACACCAACATGCACGTGCAGAAGTTGCTGGCTCAGGGTGGGGCGCATGCACAGGCAGATGCCACACGACAACATGCATTTGCTGATTACTTGCAACGTGTGGGGGAGGGCATAGAGTGCGTGTATCCTTCTGTTGGTGAAGACTCCATTTTTATTCCTCATGACATGTGCTGCAATGGCCCTATTGTGGCAGATTTGATTGAAGAAGTGTATGGCACTCTGTCATCTATTGTTGAGTATGCTGCAAGATCTGCATACATCATTGAGCGTGCAATTGTTACACCTTTGAACGAAGATGTGGATGCACTCAATAAACTCATCAATGACAAATATGCATTCACAAAGCATGATGGCTCGCATAGCACCGCGTGTATTACATTGCGGACTCTGTGGTGCATGGGGAGCAACATGGCATTTACCCCACTGAGTTTTTGAACACATTCAGTTTTTCGGGCGTACCACCCCATGAATTGCACTTACAAGAGGGTTGTCCCATCATATTATTACGCAACATGACCAGCGGCCTGGCTAATGGTACCAGGCTCATTATCATTCAACTCATGCAACATGTCATTGAAATAGAGGTGGCAACAGGTCCTACAAAGGGCCAACGAGTGTTCATTCCATGACTAAGCATCACACCTTCAAACACAGAACGAATGCCTTTCACTTTGTGCCGTCGCTAGTTCCCTGTGCGCCCTGCATTTGCCATGACCATCAATAAGGCGCAAGGGCAGACATTGAAGATGGTCGACATTTTTCTGCCCAAGCTTGTATTTACACATGGCCAGTTGTATGTGGCCATGTCGCGCATTGGGTGGCCCGAGGGGGTGAAACTGCTGGTTACAGATGGGTGGAAGGATGCTCATGAAGATGCACATGCTAGTGTGTACACTCGCAATGTTGTTTACACAGAGGTGTTGTAACATGATTGTGCAGATAGTAGGGCTGGAGTGGCATAGCCACGGGTTACCCACTAGTATTTATAAATGTTACATTAGATTTTGAGCAAATAATTCTTATATTTAAATGATGTAATATTTATTTAGTTGATTACAAGTATGATTTTTTGAAAATCGTTTACATTGATGTACTATACACTACAAAGCAAAAATGGGTCATAAAATGATATAGTTATTCAAAGCTTGTGAAAATAAATCCACATGCCATGACCTTTAGTTTGTTCATGCACTATCTTGGTTTAAAGTTGCCCACCCAATTTATGTATGTCCATAATGCATCAATTTTTTTATCATTTGTGTTCGGTCTTTGTTTAGTTGATTGGTTAGAGAAAATGTGATGATGTTTGAACAAGGTGTTGATTGGTGTTTACTGTAGCCATAATGCATCAATCAATAGATAAGCCATAAAGGTGCAATCACAGTCAATCCCAACAACCATGTCAGATGACTAAAAAATTGTCAAAATTTTCAAACATATTTATGTAATGTCATTTTAATGTCATGTTGACCAAGTAAATTTGTGCTAAATGATTTATATGAGTGTTGAAAAATTAAAAATAATAATGCAATTTGATAAATTGAGTTTTGGTTTTAGTAACGAACTTTTGAATGTTAACACCCAAAATCAATTTTATAAAACATTAGGTTAAAAACTCTTTTAGTAAAGAAACTTTGATGGGAAAAAAATTGAATGATGATAACCTACTATCCACATATGAAAAACACTCAATTGTGATACTTGAAATTTTTAGAAATTCAAAATATAATTTTAGAATGTTCAAATTTCAAAAGTCATTTGCTAAATGTAAATGGGTTTAATGTGTGTGACATATGAACAAAGTTGTGACTTATGATACAAAAACTAAAGTTCAAAATAATTATTATATTTTAACATGATTTGAAATTTTAATCATTTTTCAAAAAAAATGTAGAATTTGGCATATTTGTACACTTTTAAAAAATTCCTATTTATTCAAAAAGAGTTAACACAAGTAACATAATTTATTGGAGGAATTTTAAATATTTAAAAAAAAATTACAAAATAAATCTTTCAAAGGTTCATTTCTATGAAAAAGTCAAAATGTTAAAAAAGGGCCCATTTGTGGTTGAATCCTATGTCACCATTGGCTCATTTGATTATGATTACACCCATAATGAACTTGGTTATTTCTTTAATCAAGTTCCAAGGTACAATACTAGTGGACCTCAGCTCATTCCCTTGACTTGTTAAATTGTTTATTTGCATTTTTGCTAGAAAACCCATTAGTTGATTTCCAATGAATAACTTTGACTTTCAATGAGTGATAGTTGTTGGAACTTTTGTACAATTATCTTTTTACCCATCAACTAAGTAGTGAATGAGTATTAATTTTCCAATGTGTGTATTTTTTCATGCTTTGAGGATACATTGTTTGGTTCTACATTAGTTTTGTTTTTTTGATTGGAGCTATGGAGTTTTCATTTTCATCAGTTACATCATTTTTTTACAAATTTCATTTTCATGTGTGGATTTTTTTTGGGTATGTTTGTGTGTATGCATGCTACTTTGAATTTTTTTTATAGAGATGTTAGAGCTTGGTTAAACATTGTGGATAAAGCTACAAATTTAGTCTTGCTTGATAATGACAATTGGAGGGGATTTTGTTGCGGTCTTGGATTAGTGGTGAGACCTTCCATTCAACATAATTTGTGATGTTTTATACTCAGATTTCTTCCTTGATTAAGGTGAATATGCAACAAAATTTATTTGAAGATTTGTAGTGGAGAAGGACAAGGGTTCTTTTTTTCAAGGGTTAAGTTAATACATAGAACCATTTGAACTTGAAATTGGAAAGGAGATACCAAAAGGCGAGGTTAGGCATATGTGCATTTGGCTATGTGGACGTTGCAATTCTAAGCATGTGGTTGTTAAAAGGTTCAAACTAGGTCATGTTCATGTGTTGCCCTAAACCCTACACCTTAAACCCCAAAGGTGACGGCATTTGTTGATCCATAAGTGGGATCATGTATTTGTCCAAGTGTTGAGTGTTAGCATCCAAATCATTGTACTATTAATCATCATGGAATGGATGGTAGGGGATTTAAGAAATTTGATGGGCGTATCATTCATGTTGGAACTAGGATTGACAATCCCTTGAAAAATTTGGACAATCTGTATGTCATGTTGTTGATTACACAAGGGATGATGAAATTACATGTGAGTGGATTATTGCATAGAGATATGAAAGCTTCCAATATTATTATGGGGAGAGTGAGTGAGAAGATGGTAACCCTTGGAGAGAGGTTTTGGTGGAAATCATATCTCTAGATCTCCTCAAAGTTATAAGCATCAAAATAGGGGGAGTAGAAGAGCGTTGAAGGCATGGTTGGCACAAGGTTTTGGAGGGCACCAAATGGATTGCAAGCTTTGAGAGATGGAGTGAAACCAATTTTCACTCCTCAAGTTAATGTTTACATCTACATGATAATTTGCTATGAAATACTCATAGGATGCATTCCTTTCCAACTAGGTTCAAACCAAGTCAAGTTGATGTGTCACAATTATGGAGGCAACTACAAAAGGTAATGAGGCAAGTAGTTTAGCTGCTGATCAAAGAAGTAGCATGTATCTCCAAAGTGTTGGGTGTCTACATTGGAGGTAATGTTGGTTTCCTTGCCAAACAAATTTTGGGAATCCTGAGGTCACAGATTGAAATTGAATGAGTGTTTAGTCTTCTGGTGTGCTAACAACTTTAAAACATTGTAGGTTGCAGGTGGATAATTTAGACCGCATCATCACCGTGGTGAAGAGCTGGCCTGATGATCCTCAATTGAATTGTTCATGGCATAAGGATTTGATGGACTTTATGAAAGTTGACTGCAGCATCAATAGTTTTGGTGAGAGGGGATTGAAGAAATTTCATTGACTTTGTCAAGTGATCCCTCAGATGATTTCCTCAAACTGTACATTATGTTGCCCATCGCAAGAGTAATGAAGAAACTGGATGCAAGGGGATGGTTCCACAGAGATCTCAAGGCATTGAATATCCTTGTTGACAAAGGCAGGGCAATGGTAACCAATGAAGATAATGAAGCTTTGGCAGAAATGATATCTCCATATCTCTTCCTTAGCATCATGATAGGGGGAATATGAGAAGTATGTGAGTGCAGAGGCACATGATTCTGGAGGGCATCAGAAGTGTTGCAAGCCTTGGAAGATAACCCCTGACATTCACACAAAAGACAGCTCCATAGTACTCTGTCATGAGACAATACTCACTGCCTTTGAAGGTATGTGTTCAAAGGGTACAATTTGGTTCTCTCAGGAAGGCCACAGCTTTCTCCATATTTTAGCAAACATTTGAGGAGTCTGTTGGAAAGTTGTTGGCTTGCAGATCCTCCTCAAAGGCCAGAGTGTTCGGATATTGGACATAACTTCTCAAGTTCTGGATTCATACAGTCCTCAACTTTTAGCATTTAATCAAGAAATTCTACCTCTTGATGCAATGGACAGAGAGGGATGGATTTCACAACTTCAACTTTGTGCTTCCAGACAGAGATTCAAAACTTCTTCAGTACCAAAACTAGATAACTCTGAACTGTAATGATATTCTTGGGCTCAGAGTTTAGCAATAGAATGGAAATCCGTGGAAGTGTTTTCATCTTCCAATAAAGGAATCATGTGCATAAATCTTTGATGCTGGTCCAGTTGAGTGAATCTCATCCTGATGTTCAATTGAAGCCCCAAAAAGTCCGAAGTTTGCTAAAATTTTGACCTGTATCAGGACACTGGTGGCTTGCAAAGAGAAGAATCACCTCATGGCACCATGGTCTCAATAAAAAAAATAAAAATTTCAAACCAATATGGTGACTATGCCACCGACCAGCATGTAAAAAAGCCTCTCCTGACCTTTAAGAATGCAATCAGCAAAAGAATTCTGTGCAGTTCATGTGGAAACTGACCTCAATTTCACCTCACTCAAGGAAAGTAAATGTCAATCATGATGTGAATCGCCTTTCTTGGAGAGAGCCAAGTGCCCTCATGAAAATTGTCAAATAGCCTGTAATACTAGCCCATGCAAATAGCAGTCTGATGTGCAACAGCCTCAAAAACAACACATGGGTTAAGGATGAACCATACATTGAGCTTGTTGACAATGTTTCCTGCCTTCAGTAATCTGTGCAGTAAAAGGCAAGAGTAAGAAACAATGCCAAAATGGTCCAGAAGAGAATTTTCTTTTTGGCAATCCTGCTAAGTGATGCAGATTTGTACCCAGAGAGAAATGCTTACAAAAGCAACTCTATTCTAAGACCCAAGTCAGATTTGATCAATCCCTCTCCTTGGACTCCCTACACCGCTTAGCAATCATTGATATGGACAAATAAGACTCCTAATTGAGACCTGCAGTGGTGATACAGGGCTACAATCAATTGTGGATAGAGACACCTGCTGGAGCTAACCACCTGCTGGACACTACCCTACATATTGACAAGATTATAATGAGGGAAAGGAGGAAACTATATATCATGGTCCATTCTACAACCTTTTCAAGCTCTTCTTTCTAACATCCATTTTCTTCTTGTCTACAAACACCTTGGCAGATCCAAGCTCCCCCTTTGGTTTCTTCGCACTAGGAGAATTGCAGGCAGCTACAGCATCAGTGGCCCCAAGACTAAATCCACTATCCAGGCAGTTGTCCTTGTTAGCAGAATTGTGCATGAGGGGGGTGTGTACTTCTGAGTTGGTTGTCGATGCATTGACACTCGTTGATTCTGCTATTGCCACCTTTTCACTCTTGGGCTTTGGCTTCATTGCATGTATGCTGGTCATAAGCCTGTCCCAACAGTTCAAAATTAAAACTACCAGATATGTAAGTAGGTATCAAAACCCAATTGAAACAGGAGAATAATTTCTCAGTGGTAGAAAAACAACACATCATCAAAACCCACTGCTCCTTTGATAACAGAGCTACATAAATAAAGGCCAGCCAAGAATCTTTACAACACACCATCTGGGTAAGGCTTTACCTTGCATGCTTGGCATAACCATCGTAATCTTCCATCAACATCTTACCTGCCTCCTCGTTAAGTGCAGACTCAGGAAAAGGTTCAATCAGCAAACACCTGATCACCTGCATGCATGAGTTGGTGAGCTAACAAGCCACACCAAAAGATCATAGAGGATATACTCCAAGCTTTAGACATCTAGGTTGAGCAGTTGGAAACAATGACAAAAGAATGAAATAAGTTCAAATGGAAGAAAGATACCCTCTTAGGATATGCTGCAAAAATGGGAAGGTCAAATCATGCAGACTTATGTTATCAAACTAGATCATCCACCTCCATATCAGTGTACAATTGCAAAACACAACAAGGTGGACATGGTATTTCACAGAAAAAGAAGGAAGGTTTGTGGAGCAACCAAACTGAAGTAACAGAGTCATGCAGTATCACACAATCTAGATGCATGGACATTACCAGAAGAACATGACGCAGGCCAAGGGTGGGCTTCCAATCTTTCTTCAGGGTGTTGACACAAATCTCACCATTCTTTGCAATGTTTGGGTGGAAGATTCGAGTAACAAAGTAACCTGCAGCCACCAAGTCACAGGAGCTACCAAAATCAAGTTGCTAATAAAATCTGGCTCGTTGAATCCCTAGAATATGTTGAACTTCTTGATATATAGAATTCATTGATTCTCATTGATACAATATCAACTGGTGGAAAGGGACAAACATGCCATCTCAAGCATGGAATCCAGAGCTAGACAGATCTATGAGATTTTAGAGAAACTCCATGATAACACTTTGCTGTGACTCTTGTGTCAGTTTTAGCAAACTGAATCTAACATCACAAGAGTGACTGCAACAGGAAGACTTCAGTCATGATGTTGTCTAGCACATCAGACATAACAAATAAAAGAAATCAATAGTATCATAACAGCAAAAGCCAAAACTAGAGAATACATAGTCACAAAGAAGTAAGATCTGCACCTTTGGGAGGAGTCTGGGGGAAGTCATGGCTCAAAATCAGCTTCATTCTAAATACACCACCTTCATATGGTGTCCCATCTGTTCCAAACACCAGCACATTAACAGATAACAACCATCAGATCCTCTACCACTTTCTTGATAATCTGCATAATCTCTGACTTCAACCTGCAAAACTATCAACATCATGGCTAATCAAACCTAGAAGTTTAATCTTGTATCAGGAGAACCATAACAACAGAAATAAGGGAGGCAGAAGCAAGCCTACGTGGTCCCTCAATATCAGCAGTAATGTTGGAGAAGTTATCCTCATTCACAAACACTGCAATGTCTTCAGGAGGGCTCTCATCTAGGTTCTTCAGTTCTCTTGCAAGATCCTTGATGACTTTTGGGGGCAAAACTAGATTCTCGTTGGTTGCCTGTTGATGACGGATGAACACAAAGGGATCAGTGCCCAAATACCCTATGCAGGTCAGGTATTGGGCTCAATTGTGCAGCAGGCAACTCTTCTCAAATGGTTAGATAAACATATATGCAAACTATTTCCCTCTCCTCTCTGATTATCTTTCATGCTCAGAAAATGTAACCAGAATCTGTGGATGCACAATAGACTAGGTCTTACAAACTACCATTAATTACTTGTGTTACTGCTGCTACTCTTTCTCTCTTGATGCTTTGTTTAGGATCCAAGGAGCCCAAGATACACAAGAACCATAAGCATTGAAAGGTTTCAACAAGGCCCAAAGAATGTCACAGGTAATTCTTCCACCAACATCATAGTTCTTCTGTAGTTTAAGCTGCAACTACTACCCTAGCTCCCAGGGAAGAACCCTCATGATCACAGATGCTCCAAACACACTCTTCTGCACTTGATTAGGAGCATCATGAAATACCACCTGCTGTGACAAAAGCCAGTACATGATTTCTGGTTGTGCAGAAGAATGTGTTTGTTGAGCTACCCACAAAACACATCCTTCTGCACTTGGACTGTGATATAAAGCCTTGTGATGGCTTCATCATGGAACAGTCCTTCATGGAACCTCTGATCTGCAAATGGACAGCAGCATTGGCATCATCGCATGATGATGGCAATGGGTAAAACATGCGTTTCAGCGAACATACCATAATGAAGCACACCGAAAGGGCTTGAAACTCTTCAATGGAGGCTCTCTACAGAAGCTGCTGTTGATCCACCGCACAACTGGCACGGCAGCTGCTGAATCGCTGTAAACACACCAGCTCACGAGTCTTCACAATTTGCTGCAGCACATTGATCAGAACTTGGAGATGCAGCGATCTTTACGGCTTCCAAACAATGTGATCCCCAAGAACGACGACGTTTCCGTTGCAAATGTCCAAAATAAATAGCATCTGAAGAGATATTAGGTCGTAGCCAAGGGGGCTGGAACCAACCCGATGGCTCAAACCAAAAGATCGAAAGAGAAGGAACCCAAAACCAGGTGATGCTTTCAAACCCTATTGCCCACCTCCTCTTCTTGCAAGAAGCTTCAAATGCATGAAGCCACAACAACGCAATGGAACGATCCCGAGGATTCGAGCCGCTATGAGCTTGTACGAATCACGAGGGATTGCAGTCGATGAGGAAAAAAACACAAGGAAGAAGGAAAAAACAAGCACTCTTAAGGATTCGACACAAGAGAGAGAGCTTCACGCCCCGGGGGGTCTTGTGGGAAGAACAACTTCTTGAAACGTGACCAACAAAAGACGCGAAGGAAGGAAAAAATAAACAAAAAAATAAAATCAAAAAATGGTGGGAGAAGAATCGACTGGCACGTTGGGGAAAGTAATGCGAGAAGCAATGAACACGAATCGGAGAAATGTGAAAGAGGAGAGAGAGAGATGGCGAGGAGCGCCAACGGAAACACGCAATGCACAGCAGAGAACACCACACAACAGTCGGAAGTGTCAGAGGAAGAAGAAGAAAAGAACAAAACCTCGAGAGAGTCGAAGGCGCATCACAAGACTCTCCTAAACTCGACCAGGGTTAGTTTCTGACCCTAGGTGACCGGTCCGACAGGTCACGGAGCCCGCCAACAGCTATATATCGACCGGTTTCATCCGGTGGCCGTCCCGGACTGTCCCCGTTTTGCCGACCAGAAAAAACGGAAAACCGAAACCCCGCGTCTTGCCTTAACTAAAGGTGGAGTCAACATCCTAGTGGATGAATGTGTTAACTTAAACTGTTTTTTTCATCCGGGACAGAGCCAACCCCTTTTATTAATAACTTCTTGTTTTAACCCCCATCCTCATAAATTCCTACCCAACCAAAATTTCCTTTTCTTGGTTTTACAAGCACTTGAGAACAACATCAATGGAATCTTTCTGCAATAAAGACTCTTGTTGGTAGTCAGATTAGTAATTTTCTGCAAAGAAACCAAAAAGAAATTCCTTGATCTGAAATAAGATCCAGGTTGAAGGTCTGAACAAGATTCCACATCAACAGATTCGTCTTACGGGTTGAAGATCTGAACAAGATTCCACATTGAAAGATTCATCTTATAGATTGAAGATCTGAACAAGATCCACACCAACAGATGCCATCTTCCAGGTTGATGATCTGAACAAGATTCCACATCAGAAGATTCATCTTCTAGGCTGAAGGTCTGAACAAGATTCCACCTCAACAAATTCATCTTATGGGTTGAAGATCTGAACAAGATCCGCATCAACAGATTCATCTTGCAGTTGTTAAAGGTGGTGGCATGAGTATCATCATGTCAAGCTGTGTGAGTTGTTGGCAGAGACTCACACATTCACCTGATTTGGAAATCCATGGTGGAGCAACAACTCTTCAAGCACAAGACTGCATTTATGACCTACAAGTTGTTACTAGCCTATTTGTTTAGGTTCTTACCAAAACCAGGAACTTTTGCTCCCTTCCTCATGAAAGTATCATGAATAGTGGCTTCACAACAAAAACCACAGGAGGTCACATTGTCTTCTGTGATCACCATCACAGCAAAAGAATGGACACAAAATCAATGAATTCTTGCATCACTAACTTCAAATTGCATCCTAACTTTCTTAACATGAAGAGTCTCCTTTCTCCAAAATGGCTGCTGGGGGAGTCCTTCAATTGAGGAAAACCCAGGAGATTATCAATCAACTGGAGGGATCTAAGTCCGATGGTCTAATGGGCAGGTGGGTAGTGATTCTGATGAAAATTGCTATACATAATTCAGTGATGACTGCAGCTGTCACATATGGAAGGACTGTGTTTACAGCAGTCATAACTAAGTGAATGCCCAGGGACATTAAGACCATGCTACTACTTCTACAATCAAGGACGCCATCAAAAAATTAATCAATAGCACCCAGACATGGTCAAGCATGACCTTTACCAGGACGCTCATCCTGTCTGTGATGATATAACTTAGCAATGGCCTTCCGCTCGCAGTCCTGCAAAGACACCAATCAAGTCAAAATCAATAAGCATTGACAATAAAAGAATGACAAGCTTCACATGTTTTACTAAAGTGCCCATCTTTTGGGATTGAAGAAGATTGCCATGCAAATGGGTTTCCCAATTGGTTTGAATTTTGACCTTTGTCAAGCTCCAACATGTAAAGGTTCATGCAACATTTTACTGATATGCTTGTGTGACAAAACAAACATCATAGTATGATCCAGTGTGGGACAAGACTGACAATGTTCTGCAGCATTCAGTGGAGAAGGAAATCATCCCCACAATGTGCAGCTCAAGTACCTTGAACATGTTGAGACGAAATCGCACAGATGGATTGGTGCGGACAAATTTTAGAAAGGTGTATGCGAAGCTAAGCTGGTCACGAGGTGTGAATCGATCCACTTCATTGAACCAGAGACACGAGAAAAGATTGGCCATAGGGGTATGAGCCCTCACGATGAATGATCCTTCGGGCACATCTGTCAGTACACCATACTTCAGTCATAACTCTCCCAATCAGCTTAAGTAAAAAGAGGTTTGGATTTGTCATGGCATTCCAAGTGTACAAAAATGCCAAGGAAGGGAGAGCAGTCCCACTCACGACTTGGTAGCAAACGATGAGGGTCTGATTCGTTGAAGCGTGTCAGGCCATCCTCCTGATAGAATTGAAACTGCTGGTCAATAATGGTGTGGTTGAACTTGTTCAGGCGCTTGTTTTGTGCCACTTCCTCCCAAACACAGTGCCGGTCATAATGATTGGAAATTGCATACTCATGCTTTCCTCGCCACAAAAAGTATTCCAGAATCAAAAGGGGATCACTATCAAGGCGAAGTTTACTGTCCAGCCATATTGAGTACCTGTAACACCACCCCAGTTAGAGCAGCAGAATTACAAGTTAATTACCAAATAGAAAACAAAGTATATAAGTCATAAACCACCTTATTCAATTGCACCTTTGGCAGTTGTATGACTAAAAAGTTCTCAAATTGGCAACTGGTTGAGATAAGAAATCTAATTTACCAGCCTTCCACTCCAAAACCGGTCAGCCTCATATACACCCAAATCAAGGTTGCATGCTGCAGCACAACCTCAAGAAATGAAGAACTGTAAACCTACAACTCTTCAACAGAACTTGATCTCACTTAAACGTTGGAATCCAGTCAAGATGTACTGTTCTTTTGGTTTGAGTTGTAGACCAACCTGGCATTCGGAAACAACCTGTGTGTTAGAAACTTAGGCACTTTCCCATTACGCCGGCCATCAAGATAGGGCAAGTTCTTGATCAAAACAATTCTCCATAATCCAAGACTCCCATTTACACTAGGTTTTATCTCTTCCTCCTGGAGAATGGCATCTAGGCTTGGTTGGTCCACAAACATCACAAAACAGATGTTCTTCTTTGAGTAGTCTGACATCTGCAAACCCCAGCATCCAGAGAGACTTCAGGTTTATTATCTCTTAACATAGTAATGGAGAACCTGGCTATCACTAGATTCTTCTGATGCTGAAACAACAACATTCTTATGACCTCTCCTTAGAACTTACCTTCTTATTGGTTGGAGCTCGGAGATGATCCCAGTTACCAAAGATGCAGGAAGAGACTGCAATATGGCATGTTTGGAGGAACTCTGTGTCAGCATCACTCAGCTCAAACCCAGTTGGAGGATATACTTCTGGTGCCTGCACAAACCCACAGTGAACTGTCTGATCTTTGACATGGAATGTCTCTTCTCTTTCTTCAAGAGTTTGGTGACCAGCAAACCTTGGCTCCCAGTCCATGGCTTCCACAGGCCTCTCCTCCATCTGGATATAGCTCAGTGAAAAGTTTGCAAACTTTTTGTTGCCTACAGGTTCCTCAAGTGCCTCTGTTGTGGTCTTGAAATCTATGGAACATGGTGCAGCTTCCAAAACCCAACAATACATCAAGTCAGCCACAAGAAAAACGTGTGTATAATACTGAAAGCTGCAACTTGCACATAACAGATGGATGTGTAAATTCTCCAGTGCATATGCAAGAATGAAAACTCGGAGTCAGATAGAAGCAAGATCCAACTCTGTGTTCCAGGCTGCTGTGTGAAAGTACACACCAATAAAATAACAAGCCAACTAAGCCTTTTAGTTGAACATTTCCGGCATTCTTTCCAACAACAATCAACCAAACCCAGGCAATCATCGGTCTTGAAAAGAATTTCCCAAGAAACTCAAACATCTAATCAAGAGGGTTGTTCAGCAAAAAAGCAGGCACATACTTGCTTTACGCCTGGATTTTCTTTTTGGTTTTGGTGGCTTCTGCACAATTTTCTGCTCAATCTCAACTTGCCTCCATTGCTGATCCTGGTAAGAACTAGCATTTTCACCAAGGCCCGCCCCAATCATGCTTTCCTTGTCTTGTGTTAAGATGGCACCGGCACTTTTGGTGTCAGAATCCCATTCTAAAACATGACTGTTACCATCACGCATGGACTCTGCATCATTACTTTGTACTTCCTCACCATCATCCTGTTGGTCAGTACTTTTACCTTGGTGTTCCTCCAGTTCCTCTTCACCTCCATCATCATCATACTCATCATTGTCAGCTTCCACCTTGTGATCCAAAGCATCTGTCACTCCTTGACTTTCAGCAATTTCCTCTTGCTTAGATGTGTCCTGACTATCTTGCTTCTCTAACTTGGCTTCATATTCCACCAGCTCAGAGCGCCCTTGCTCATTGTACAACCCTGCACTTCGCTCCCTCTTCATTTGATCTGTTCTTTGCAGCTCCTTACCAGGAATTAGACCCATACTAATCTTCCCAGCTATGTCCTGCACCTTGTCTACTTGATCTCCTCCACCAGCACTGGACAAATCTTTGGGATCATTGTTATGGTCAACACCTGGCAAGTCACAGTCCACATATGTTGTCAAGCACTAATCTGCCTGGACAACTTGAAAACATGAATATAACTACCAGCACCAGAGAGGAACTGCCACCAGGACCTTGTATAATCATAGGCTGCTGCATACCTTGTATCAGCGCAGGTGATAACAATTTATTGCGCCTTCTGATATTTGACTTCAAATGGCCCATGTGATCCTAACAAAACAATGACAAAATCCCACATCTCCCTTTAGATTCTACTCCTCCTTTAAGCAAAGCATGATAAAAAATCTACTGGTACAATACAAGTTGGCCTCATATAAGATCATTGTCAGTGCAAAATGCCCCACATATTAGCTCATATCTAGTGCCAATGTGCATTGATGTGCTGATTCCAACTGCATTTGGGACAGCAATGTGCAGACCTGCTTCTTCAGAGAACAACTGACTACACCAAAAGAACTAACTACCACACCAGAAACTATACATTCAGAAGTAGGAAGTAGGAACCTCACCAGGTTATTGAGAAAGCCATCCAACTTAGAAGAGCCTAGTTCACCTGTTTCACCAACAAGAGGTCATGAACTTAGAGTGGCAAGACACAGAACCAGATCCAAATGGGTACTGGAAACTGTCCAGTTCTATTGCCAAAGTCTCTTCTTTCAATAAAATAGGCAATATTGTGATTCAAAGGTATTGCCCAACGCAATACTAGTGTGGATCTATTAGGTTGATAACATGACTTGGAGCATCGGCTTCAATAAGTAGGCTGGCAATAGATGCTACATTGTTGAAGCTTGTTGAGAAATATGTCCCTAAGACAGCAGCTTTCAGCAATCTACCAATCTCACAAAAATGCCTTCCATTGACAACTCCTTCAGTCCATATGCCCCCCATTCCTCTAACCCTTGCTCCAAGCACTTGTCCAAGAAGCTTCAAAATTGGACAACCACAGGAGTCTAATTGGGAGATGGAAGAGCTGACCTCTGAAGGCTGGGCTAATGACCTCGCTGCTGTAAATGGTGATGAGGACTACCAACAAGCAGAGCACCAATAGAAGTGCAGTTGAGCATGGGAAGTTCCTGGAAGTAGTATGTCCCAGTCTCTTTCCTCGCCCAAACTTCAAAGGACTTCCTGGTTTAGGGTTTGGAAGCCTGGAAGTGTTGCTTTGCCTGATACCTCCTCCTAGATCACCTTTGCTGCGATCGTGCATCCTTGAAGCAGCTGAGGCAGGTCTCTGTGCGCTGTGATCCCCGTTCATTGTTGGAGCTGCTGTTTCCTCCTCCTTCCTTCCCTATACAAAGAGGCCATATAATCTTCTACTTCCGCCTCGTCCTGTCTAACTCATCTTCCCTTCTCATTGCTCTCCACTCCATAGTCCTTCTTATTAAGTCCCTTTCTCTGTGCCCTATGTTCCTCTCTTCCTCGTTGCACTTGGCCATGTGTGCGTATGTCTCTCTAAAGCTCGCTCATCGCAGGTGCTCTCCTTGAGCAGAATTGCTCAGAATATATAACAGAAAGCTCTCATCATATCGAATTCTCGGCAAACCATCTCCACTACACCAAAGCGTCTTCTGAAGAACATTCCACAGCCTTCAAACTCTGTGTGTGTCTGAACCGGATTGATTCTCTCCAGACCTAAAACTTCGTCCCGTCGTTGCCTTCTCCGCTCTTTGTCATTCGCAATTTCTTCAGATGATGATGATGATGATGATGATCCGATTTACAGACGGTCCGTTATCGAAGCCTGACTGAGCACAAGAACTTTTCTGGAGACAAACGATGAAAAAATGGCGATGAAAAAAATCCTTCCACAATCTTCAAGGAGAAAGGATCGCTGATCCGCAACCTCAAAGAGAAACAAAACACACTCTCTTCTTCTGAACCTTACCAGATCCTGCACACTTGCTCAAATTGCTTCAAAATTGAATCGATCGAAAGATCTTCTTCCTCACTATGAACTAGAGCACGTCACCCGCGAGCCACCCGATCCTGGGCCGCCATAGAAACAATGGACAAAAGCTCTGAGGCTACGACGGTAGCAAACGCAAGAGAGTAACAGAAGAGACCCACACCCGGAGCCGAAGCAGCGGAAAAACCCATTTCTCATTCAGGTCCTCTAATCCCACGTGTCTGCCATCACAGCACGACCCAAGTCCGTACAATCCGACATGTCACATGCCCTAGTTTCTGGCCTGTCGATTCCAACCCCAACAACTGACATTTGTCCAAAAACAACCTTTTTTTTTCCTTTTTTTTTTCGCCTTTTTTTTCTTCTTAGGTGGGATAGGTGACTAAGTATATAATTTGGCTTTAATTAAATTTTGTGGGTTTTTTTCCCCAACCCCCAAAAAAAAAATTTAATTAAAATCAATTTTGTGGGTTTTTTTCCCCCAATTCTTTTTTCCCACCGAAGCACTCACACACTCGGAAGACACTCGTGCACTCGGAAGAAGACAGATGGGTTCGAAGGTTTTTTTTTTTTTTTTTTTTTCTCGCGACAACCTTTGAATAAATAATCTGTCTAAAATTCTTACCACCAAACACCAATGTGGTGGCGAGGTGGCAGGTTGGTATGAGGGTGGGTGTTCA
>Ga0116227_10009694_pt1 | contig 17311 bp, 8 predicted proteins | sample S1TSphgellanicum_FD_89693 | JGI IMG/M metagenome (GOLD analysis project Ga0116227, IMG submission 89693) | Host-associated microbial communities from peat moss isolated from Minnesota, USA - S1T2_Fb - Sphagnum magellanicum MG | ecosystem: Host-associated > Plants > Peat moss > Unclassified...
GTTTAAGAAAGATAATTGGTGTTGTAAATTGAAAAGTTAAAAATTTTAAAAAATTTAGTTTATTAAAAAAAAAAAAAAAAAGAAAAAGATTTTTTTTTATTTTTTTTTTTTTTAAAAAAAAAAAAAAAAAAAAATCCCTCATATTCATGAGTAAATTTTAAATAGTTTCTCCACCACTTTTCATTTTATTTTTCTTCAATTGGAATACAATTCAATTCAATTCAATTCAAATTCCATGCAATGTCATTCAATATTTTCATTTGAATGGAACTTAATATTTTCACAAACTCAATTCATGTTTTTATCGATTAATTAATAGATTTTTCATTGTAATGCATAGAAGTGCAAAGTGCAAATGAATTATGGTTATTTTTAATTAGTACCTACCTATTCATGTATAGAGTTTGTTTGCCTAGTTCTAAACCATGATGTCCTCCATTGTGCTATTGGTACCATTGGAAACCTTGAATGAGAAGGGATGTGTTAAAATCATTTTGTAATTTCTAAACCTAAGGTGGGGAGACATTGAATTAAATTACAATAAATTGGTTTTGGATGCAAAATAGTTGGATAGCAAGTTCACATTTGGGCCAACTACATAGGCCAAACTAGTAGTTATAATGCATAACCATCATCATTACATTAATATGGTTTTCTATAAGTGGTCATATTCTCAAATAAATAACCAAGAATCAAAGGTTATCATCTATACACATGAAAGTGAGTTGGTAAATGGGTCCTCAACATACCATGGGTAATTTACTTCGTATGTTAAATTAATGGCATCAAATGTATTAACCCCCAACCTACTATCCATGAAATTGTGTATGCATGTCAATTGAAAGATATTGATTATTAACTAGGGTGAACAATTCGTGTTCCACAAATTTTTGTTAAGCGTATCTTGTTCTTCAATTAATCATGAAATCAATATGTTGAAGCAACCTTATGACATGATTTTGGACCACAAGCCATGGTCCAACGTTTTCCATCTTGCAAAACAAACTATGCATCAAAAAGTGAATGTAATCTACATTTTGAATAACTTACTATTAACAAATAACTAGATCCATAAAAAATTTCAACAATCAATATGAATGACATAATAATAACACCAAATGAAAATAGATATAGTTTTCATAGCAATTTTTTCCTAATCAAATAAACATGTTAGTTGGGATTTAAAACCCTTATAATTGATTACAATTACTTGCAATGTTCCAAAACTTTGGGTAAAGGAATTATAACCTTGATAATATGTAAATTTTTCTATCATTGTTTTTTTAATAACATGTAGTTATCATTGTGCATGTGTTTTAAATTTTCATTTTGCAATATGTCAACCTTCTTCAACAATGTGTCCATTGAACCTCAAAAACCTATTAGTTTGGGCCATGAATGCAATGCAATATAAAGCCCCATTATTTCATTATTTTTAAATGACTTATCAATGATTTTCACATTTGCAAAACATTTTTTGATCAATTTCAATTTTGAAATGTATTTGTGAAACTTTATGACCAATTTTAATTGTAACGTATGAACACAAAAGTTCAAAAGACACAAAAAGTCTCTTCCTTTGATTTCATCATTTTTACTTTCATTCTATCATTACAAAAATTGATTAAATACATCTTATCCTATTTCATTGAGCTAGATCCTTACCTCCAAGAATGGTCATATTTTTACTCCTATACACTTTCAACAATCTAAAGTATAACAAGTTATTTTGGGCAAAATTTTCAAATGCAACATCAAACTTTTCATTCCCCCTTTTCATAAAAGCATCATGATTATTTCTCAATTTTCAATTTTAAAATAACAGGTTTATGACATCCCCTTTGGTCTCACCAAATGGCTTGGCATTTTGAAAACCTTATAGTTTAATGCCATCCAAGTTGGTGAATCTTTTTTTTTTCAAATTTCATGTACAACCATCTTTAATCATCAAATCATGTAAATTACTTATAATACCTATCCACAACCATGTTTCTTTACATCATCAAAACAATTGTAATTAATCCATTAATACTATAATTTCAACTATAATTTTATTTTATTACTTTTTAGATATTAGAATTGCATGCATACAAAATGGTTTCAATTTTTTAATTAATCCATGAATTCAAAAATCTAACCCCTATCATCATAAGGACTCATTCCCATGGTGATGCCAAATGATGAATGTCCTTGGAGGTCCTTTGCACAACCCTAATCTACCTTATAATCTATCTTATTCACAAAAATTGTTAATTGTGCTTTTACCAACCACATAGGTAATTATATTAATTATCATATGATTAGTTATTAACAACATTTTGTTTAATTAATGCATCACTTTAAGATCAATAAATAATTTGAATACTAAATGTCATAAAAATTGACCAAGGTTATTTGTTGGTTGCATTTTCTTGAAGTTCCATTCAAATGAAATACAAGTTTTATTGATCTTTGAATTTTAAGAATCAAATTTCACAAATATACAAACATACACGAAATATTGAACTATTAGAATTCTTTCACAAAATCATGATATGTTGCAACCTTATTTCATGCCTAGTTGACACCTTATTTGTTTCTACATGTTTTTTTTATGTTGTTTGCAAAGTTCAAAAAAATCATGACTAAGCACATAGAATGCAAGAGACCACACGCACCAAAAACAAAAAAAAATAATAATTACAAGGAAATACACACACGCAAAAACAAAAAACCACACCATTGGGAGCTTGGGTTCCTCATAGTGCACACAATAAACTTTGCTAACAAAATTTTAACTCATATGCCCTATTTTAATTTTATCTATTATTTTTGTTTTCCAATTTTTTAGCCCTACATGAAAAGCAAGATTTAAAAAAAAACTCACTACCACACAAGAAAAACATGCCTCCATTAGGTTTGACACATTATAAAAATTGCAAAGTGTTTGCACACTTAATCAACATAAGGTACTTACACACTTGACAACAACAAAATAACAAACAATATCAAAAATTTCCACCCCCACCCCAAAAAGAAAACGAAAAACCGTCCCACCAAACCCCATTTGCCATCTCTCCTTCCTCCCCTTCCCCCCGCCTCGCTTCACCACCGTGATCTCAAACTAAAATTTGACTCAAAATTTAACATGGAAAATAGCTTATAGAAAAAAAATTTAAAAACACAAAAATAAAAACTAGATGTGTGTTTATTATCCTTTGGTTGGCCCATAAGAGATAAAAGAAAATATTTTTCATTGTTGTAGTTATAAAACCACCAGTTCATTGAACTTATGTGCAACATTTAAGAAATTGTGCAAAGGTCAATGAAAGAGGAGTATCAAAGGCAAGAAAGCCAAAGCTAAAGAAAAGAGACTAAAAAAAGGAAACAAAAGTGGGAGAAGTGGCTCCAACACACACACACAAATCTCGCATGGAAAAGATACATTTGATGTGTTGTTGGATCAAATTCTATTTCCAACTTCCATCATTTGCTATTTCTCTTTTCATGTATAAAAGCTTTTGAACTCACTTGATGGGTTATTAGGTTGGCTTTTGCTTTTAACTTCCATTCCTTGCTACTAGTTTCTTTCTAAATGTGGGAATTATCAAGCTCACTTGCAACTAGGAACTAAATTGCTTCACCCTGAGTTTGGCTTCAATTTTGAGCCTTATTAAACTACTAAGCAAAATTTTGAAGTTGTGTTCATGATCTTGGCCCATGTATGTGACTATCATAGGCTTCCGACACCATGTTTCAAAAGCTTTACGATAACTCTATTGTTGCAAGTGAACTTGATAGTTGAACCATTGTTGTTTACAAAAACACCAAGAACAAAGTTGTTTGAACTATTATTTGTAATTCCAATAATGGCCCACACATGTTTTTATCAAATTATTCAATTTTTCATGTTTCAAATGAAATAATTTCTTATAAAACATTGGAACCCCTTATTCATATTTTCCCATGTGAATATGAAAATGAGTTTGAACACAATATTGTGGTACCTAGGCACCTTCCACACTATTTATATTGTTTATAAAATGCTGAAATGTTAAATAATAAATTCTATTCAATTTTTTTTAATTACAAAGGAAAATAAAGTGTAATTGATTTATTTTTTAAGGGAAACTTTTTAATTAATTATTTGACAAACATATGTTGAAGTTGCTCTTATACCATGGTAATCACAACTTGTGTGTTTATAGCACTTTGTATGGGGCTAAAAATGAAAATGAAGTTCAATATTTGAATTAATGTGCCACATGATCAAAATATAAAGGATTTCCAAACATGTAAAAACCCATGTGATTTTTTCTAATGTATTTAAAGAATACCTTACATAACATAAAAAAATGTGATGGGCATTTTGTAATATGATACGCAAGTATTACATTTTTCAAAATGCCCATTAGCATTTTATTTTTATTTTTTTCACGGTACTAGGTATCATAGAAGAAAATAAAAGTGTGAATTTTTTTACATGCGTAAAGCCCTTGGGACATACTTTACAAAAATTGGGCCCACAATTGATTCCACCTTGCGTACCCCACATAGACTTGTGATAGTTGAAAAGAAATATGAATCAAAATTATATAATCAATTACAAGAAAAAAAATTACTTTAATATCAAGTTGCAAAAGAGTAAATTGAATTTCACAACTAACATTTTCATGTCAAGAAATTTTATAAATTTGAAACTAGAATAGTTGGTATTTTCATGAATTATTAATGATATGCCAATAGTTTTCTATCAATATCAAATGGTGGTAAAATACCATATATATATATATATGTGAGTCCTAAGTTATATTATAGAGAGAAGCCACCACTTCTTAAGGAAGGGGGCCAAAGCTATTAGGTACAATTTGTAAAAAGGAATTGTCATTTTCATAAAAGGTAAAATGCTACTTGTTCAAATTAAGTACTTAGGGATTTATTTTCTATGTTTATGATGATAAATAAACTGGACCATGGCAATGTTATATTAATTAAGGAACAATATGTAAGAATATTTGTATAAAACTTTTTGGTTTTGTCATGTGGTGATCAATGAATTGTTTATTGGTGGTAATTTTTTGCAGAATTTTAACCTCAAAAACCAAAAATCATTTTAAAAATCACAAAATCATTTTTTTCGAAAATAAATTTTACCAGATCTTTGAGGAATTTTTTTCATTTTTGAGAAAATTTCGCCACATTTTGACATGCTTTTGGGTTTGTTTTAAGGTCTATTTTTTTTATAAAAAAAACATTTGGACCCTCTTTTTACAAAACTATTACCAGTTAATGCCAAAAATTTTGTGGGATCATTGCTAATGATGTTACATCACAAATTTCTTTTATAAAAACATTGGTGGTAATGTGTGGATTTCTGTGAACTAATATAAGGTTTTCATGATTATGATTGTTTGGTATCTATATACTAAGACAAGTGTTTGTTTATTTATTTAAATGCACAACCATATTGTAACTTTCCCAATTTGTCGAGTCCATTGCAATGTGGCCATTAGAAAATCCTCGACAAGAGAATTGTTTTTTGAATTGATGATTATTTTTATTTTTGAAAATTAATTGAAATTTAAAAATAGTTTGTTCACAATTGAATTCCATAAGAACTTTGAAATTGAGCCCAATTTTATGTAACTAATTATTGGAATGGGTGATCTACAACTTGTTTAATATATTTAAGCCAATAGCACATGGGCCCATGTATTAGTTCTATATTCATATGATAGAGTCCAAATTTGAATACAAGTAATAGAAGATCTATTCTACAACTAAAAACTTGCATAATATCCATCACGATTTATTAAACCCATTATTTAATAAAACAAAAAAAATGTGTATGAATGAGTGATTTAATATTATATCTCTAACTAATGTTGGCATGAAATGAAATATTTCCCAAAGCTTTGAATGAAATAATAATAAGAATAAATGTTATTTGTCAAAACTTTGAAAATTGAATTCACAACTTAAAGGACTCAATTTAGTGTCCCAAGTAGTACAATACTACTATTGTTTTAGAACACAAGGTGCACTTTATGCACTTATTCATGATATTTGAAAATTTGAAAACTCAATTTGGGTTTCCCAAACCTAGCTTTTGAAAGGAATAAACATTTTGACATAAAACCATTCATTGAACTAGTTGTAGGTATGGTATCAACCAAATTGTAACATGAAGGTACCAAACACAAGTGTGATATTATGACTTCTAAAATGTGATTCCCATTCTTATCAAAATGATTGATATGAAGACTTTCAATGATGAGTGTTCCCCACAAACTAACAAATGCCTTTGACCACATATGCACCACACCTTGGTTTGTGAAACTTATTGATGGCACAAGAGTTGAAGAACATAACCCTTGAGACCTTCCATCTTGCTTGCATTCAACCATCCATGTAACGATCATAGTCAATGCAACATTATAGGATGGACAATTATAGTAAATATATATCAACATCCAATAGATTAATGTGAATACAATTTCATGTTGAAAATTTTATTGGAATTGGAATAAACAAGACAATATTTGAACATTCTTTAGGTGGAACCAATGTTGAAACAAATAATTGAACCTATAAAAGAGTTGCAAACAAGGTAGTGCAACAAATTAGGTTTTGTTTGGCAATGGAAATATTAATGATGTTAGCTACAACAATAATGAAACTTCATTAGGAAAGGAAGAAACTATAATCATAAGTGTCATTGGGAATGGCATTCAAACCCCAAGTGAAAAGATTGATGAAGTCATTGGGGTGTGGCCAAACACAAACATGAAACAAGGAGAAAGTATAAAATGTCATCGCATGTTGTGTTGAAAACATTCATCAACATAATGTTCATGGTATTTGTGGCTTGCACCAAGTTGGCATGCAACTTGGATTCACCATGTTGCATGACAACCACACATTAAGTTGAATACAATAAATAGGAGTCATCAATGGCCTTCATTGAAGCTATTACTTACATCAACACCATCTCCAACTTCTAGCAAAGAAGACGACTTGTTGTTGACACATTCACAAATGTGTTAAAGTCCAAACCAATTAAGATGTGTACCAACCAAGACTATAGGGTAGATCTTTTAAAAGATTTGTATGTTTTAATTCCCATCAATCTTAATGACTAAAAATGTCAAATACTTTTTAAGCATAATAGTTTAAACCATAAATATCTAAATTTATTAATATCATCCACTTTATTTCCACATGAATGGAAACAATATGACTAATAAAGGAGTATATATGATGGTGATGTAATGTGATAGAATATATTGGCACATTTAAACAAGTTTTGACCCACCAACAAACTTCTACAATGTCACTTCATTGGCAATTTGACATCCAAAACATACCATCACATATTAGAAAGCAAGTTGGTTAAAGCCAATTTCATTTCCTAACAAATCTATATGTGAGCCTATGGGCACACTAATAGCCAAAACCAAATGTCATTTAATTGTTAGCATACAACATGGTTTTCCCCTAGCCAACCTACTTTTTTTCTTTTTTTTTAATAATCCTAAAAAACATTCATACATTTATGTTTAATGTACGTTAATGTTTGATTTAGCCTCCACCCAAATTGAATTAAGTATTGATGTAATTTGGTCCATAATTAATTATTTAAAAATAAGTCTAAATAAATAGTCTTAATTTTAACATCCTCTATTCCTTTTGGTAAAGGTCTTATCATAGAAAAGGTCATTAGTTGGAGGTTCTTAATTAGTTAGTGATAAACCTATGTTTTGGTGTGAGAATTTAACCACATAAACCAAATGTCATTCAACAATTAGGACACAACATGTTTTGTGGATAGTAGAAATGATGTTTTCAAACCTTGCCAAATTTTATTTGGCATTGAGACATGTAAATAACCATCTTGTATTTGTGTTTCATTGTGTTTGTACTTGATTTTGTGTTTGAACTTGTTCATCATGATGCATGAGTATTTTGAAACTTAGGATTTCTAGGAAAGAATCTTTGAAAAAAATATATATTTAATGAAAATTGTTACCTTGGCTACAAAACAAGATGACATATCTATTGCTATCATCCCATGTGGTATATAAGTAATTCAATGGACAAAGCACTTGAGTGCAATGTCTAGTACATGAAACCAATTAGGCTTATAAAATGCATTTATATGTTAAGCAAGCTATCTTTTAGATTGACGACGATAGCACAACAATTTTATAATTTTTTCGCATTAATGTTCATTCATTAGGTCTATAGTTCATTGGATTTTGGTCCTCCAAGTATATTCATTAACATATCAAGGTATGAACTGAAAATGGGGCTATTCTTGGAATGAAGATACAACATGAAGCAAGAATTAAGTGTGGGACCTAAATTCTTAAAAACAACCCAAATTCAAGGTTCTTACATCATTACCCAATAGGAAAATCTCATCAAACATTAAATAATTGTGATTATTTTGCTTGAAGGAGAGGATAGAAACTTATGCATAAGTTGCCATCTTTTGTGAAGGCAAAAACATGAAGAATTGGTAATATTTTTTACTATACATGGCATATGATAACTACAAAATATGCATTTCATTTTAATTCCTTGTGAATCTTGAGTCATTACACTACTACAATTCATAGCAATGGTTTTCTTCGGGGGCATTTTGTGATGACATGTAGCCAAAGTGGTGAACATCCCAAAGACTTTTTTTCCCAATTTGCCCATATACAAGATATGAAAGCTAAAATTTTCAATCATTCTTTTTATATGTTTGGTTACTTACTTTGAACCAAGAATTGGATAATCAAGCAAAATTCCTTAATTTGTCTTCAATTATTTATTTCAATTCTTTATCTTATTGTTGAAATTTTGCTAGCAAAAAATACTTAAAATTTTTATAGTCCTTTTTGTTTCACTACCCAAATGCAGATTTCGAAATGGAAACTTTACATGAATTAACATATATATATATATATATATATATATATATATATATAGTATCTCTTAAGAACCTAATTCAAACTAAAACTCCAAAATACTAATGAAATTCATCTTTGAAAGGGGATTACAAATGAAGTTATAATTTAAGATGTCATGAAAAGTGATAATGAAAAGATCATCCTCTCCTCAAACTAATAATATTTTTCAATAGGTTTTTGTCTCACTAGTTACCTTGCAACTAATTAGGATAATAGTTAGTATTTTAACCAATAACTAGCCATTAGCTAATTCAAATACTTACTTATAATTGCCTACTTTTAAGTACACTATTAAATTCTATAATAAAAGGATCTAATGTTACCTAGCATTTAACAATGACTATCCATGTCAACTAATAATGTACAATAGGTGGAACTAGTTAACATTGGCATTTAATTATTTTGAATGGTCAATTAATATTTGAATAATGTATTTGGTTAATTATGGACAAGTGAAAAGTCTAGAATTAACAATTAACCATTTGGAAGTTGGAAAATTGGAAAGAAACTTTGATTTGGGGGCCATTAAATGAAACAACAATAGATAATAATAGTGTTTTCTTTCACTAGATGATCCAACAAATAGATGTTAATAATCTTTTGCCTCAAGTTTGATAAAAACCTTGATTTCAACCACTAGGTTTAAAAAAAGCCTAGGATTAACAATTTAATCATAATTAACTAAATGCATGTTTTGATGATCAATATTTTAAAGTATTGAATTTAACCAATGGTTAATGTTGATAAAAGTACCAATTTAATGTTTATGAAATTACAATAAGTGTAATCAATTAACACTTACAAGACCATAATACATGGGTTCATTTGGCGACAAGGTGCTTAAAATATATATTTGTTATTAGTTACTTTTTTGACAAGAACAATACTAACATTTAAAAATTACTTGCATTATACTAAATCATGAAACTAGTGTGCTCAAAAGTTTTTCACATATTTTTAGCATAGCAAATAGGTTTTTTTTTGTAGTGTTGTTTTAAATATTAAATATAGGTGCATTTTTTTTATTAAAAGCCACAAGCGCTAGTTTCACAAAGTCCTTATAAAGAGTGGATGAAGCAACCAAATTAATGTGGAAAAATATGATTGTTCAATTGAAGAAAATATTCTTAAAATAATGATCTACATATCGCCAAAAAAATAATTTTAATCCTAATGACCCAAAAAAAGTTACATTATATTATTATGTGAAAATTTTATTTAAAAACATCCCTATAAATATGTCATAAATACAAATTTCAAAAGCTTTTAATTAGGAGTCCATTAAGTAGCAAAAGGACTAGTTACATAGACATTATCGAGTATTTGCATTCCCTATTCTTTTTATCATCATTTATTACTTTGGATTTTAAAAACATAATGCATAATAAAAGCTCCATGCAAAAAAATTACAAAATTCTAGAAATGCATTCATTTTGAAAGCATAAAACCTTCAAATCTAAGCATTGGTTACACTAAAGGTGCATCCTAAAAAAGAAAATGCACCCCTACCAATAGTTCTTGAGGATTTTGTGATGTAGCAAAAGTGGTGATCAATTAGAAAATAATTTAACCAAACCCGCATACCAAATATGATTTTTAAAACCAAGATCCTATAATAATTACTATTTACTAAAATTTATCATCCAAATATTCTAAATTTGGGCCATTGTTTCCATGAAAGTTTTTTTATATGGGAGGAAATTATTTTTCAAAATCAAAATTTGGCACAAATTTTCCAATAATTTTTTTTTTGTTATTTAGTTATCCCACGATTTAATCTAATTTGATAAATCAATGACTTTGTGTACTTTAATTATTTTTATTTCAACTATGTTCAAATTGATGTTTTTAATAAACTACAATTGGTATAACTAAAATGTTAATATTCAAGTTCATTTACAATGTACATGTGTTTAACTAAGTAATTTAACACCAAATAGTTATTAGGTTGTTAACCAAAAACATCCATATTTTGAATTACCACCTTGTTTCAATAATAAGGTGATTAACTCATTCCCACCTTTGTGAAAACTAATTACATGTAGAAATTTATATTGGTATTTTTTTTTACCTTTTGGTGTGGAGGCTTGAATTGTTAAAAAGAAAAATTAATATTTTACCAAACCTAGCACATGGAATTCATGATGTTGTTTAAGAAGATTTCTTAAAGCTTGTGACAATAGTGGCAATTGAAAGAAAAGTTAGAAATTAATAATAGAATTGAAACCCACCATAAAGATGTGAACCATTTGACCTACCACCAAAAAGATCAACAATGATCCATTGTTTCACAATCTACATGGTGTGCATATATATTGTTATTATTCATTATTAAAAAAATGTTTTAAAGGTGAAAACACATTAAAGGGGGCCACTTTAAGCAAGAAATTATACTATATTTTTAGTACATTTTGTATTATTTTAGGGGTAGTTTTTCTTTAATTTCATTAAGTGTTTTGATAAAAGTGTAAAATGAATTTTGATATAAAGGTCTTCAACATAATTCTTGTTATCTTTCAAATGAAAGTGACTTTTCAACAAACTTTTTCTTCCAACATAGTTATGTTTGTTTGAATGAAAAATCTTATCCAGATGTTTTTTGTGAAATCACATGGATGGAACTTTTCATATGGAATTGAAATGGTACAATCAACTCATATCCAATATATGACTATGTACTTCATCAAGTGTTGTAATTATTTGAATAATTTTTATAATATTTTTGCACTTTGCAATATATTGGTACAAGTATTAATTTTTCACAAATTCATTATTTAATCATTTGATATTAATAAAATTGTAATTTCTTTTGAAAATTACATTATTTGGTAGTTGAACTACCTTATTTTGAGTATAATTTATGAATTTTTCTTTTAATATTGGTTCGGTGGAAGTTGAAAGTCACTTCATAGTTTTGAAAAAAATATTTGTGACAACATTTTTTGGCCATTATAATGTGTTTTCACCCTTTTAGCAATAGTAAAGTTCATACTTTATGTTTACATGCATGATATTAGAATTGGTTTAAGAATAGTTCCTCGTCGCATCTTTGAATATATATTTTTTCGCAATTTTGACATACAAGTTATTATCATAATTTAACATATGAGCCAAGAATAGAATATCATTTCAAAATACAATTCTAACAAGTTAGAAGGACCATCAAACTATATGATCTAGAAAGGTCAAGGTCAAGATGCTCATAGTGAAAGAAGAAGTATGGGATTTGGTCACATCCAACCGAATGAAAGTTATAAATACCAACATAGTAGCAAAATGTTCAATGCAATTGAAAGAACTAAACCAATTCTTTTGAAAATACATTGTGGCTTTTGACACATGTTTAGAGGTCACCTTTGAAAGCCATTTCAAGGCACCTCAAAGGCAAATCTATGGATGAGGTCAAAACACACTCAAAGGAGCCAAAAAGGTGTTGGATATTAAAAACTATCATGGAAATTTAGAGATTTATTTATTTATTCGCTTTTGAAACTATGGTAATCATGGCAAGTTATTCCTTTATAACACAAATGAATGTTAAGAAATTCAAATTAAAAATCCATTTGATTCAATTTTAAATTTTGGTTTAGCTAAGGACTTTTGAAAGTGAAATTTAGTTTCATTAAAAAATGACATTTTTACAAAGGAATTTCAAAGGACTCATATAATAAAACTAAGTTGATGGAAAAAAATTAGATGATAATAACATATTAGACACACTTAAAATCATTCATAATTTTTTAAATGTGAAATTTTTTTAAACTTTGAAAATTCAAAATATGTTTCAAATTTTCAAAAGTGTTTTACCACATATGTATTGCATATAATGTACATGATGTATTGAACAAAGTTTTCATTTATAACACATGAAATTTGACCTTAATTATAGAAATTTGACCCAAGTTGTAGAAATTTTCATTTAAAATTTTAGTCATATAAAAAAATTATTTTGGGGAAAAAGGACATGCAATTTTAAACTAAAGTAATGTAGGTGGTTCCTTTGAGTGTGTTTTGACCCAATGATAATCAAAACATTGTGAAAATGCTACCATTGGAATTTGATTTTGGATGGACCTTTTGGAAGTAATTGAAAGTTCAATGGAGGAGGCTATGATGTTAGGCGCTAGGAAAAGACGAATCAAATCATGAGATTAAAATAGTTGCAAATGACACTTTTAGTCACATAAAACAAGTCACAAAGTGGGGTTTTTCTAGTAATGAATGGAATTTCATTTCTTCAACTCACCATAACTTATCATTAGATATCATAACTTTTCACAATAGTTTTCTAACAAGGAGTACCCAACTTTTGTGAATCCATGATTCATTTACTTTCTTCCATCATTTTTACATCTTTTGTTTATGATTCATCTACCTTCACTAGAAGAAATTTGGAAATTAACCACTAATTTTAGAACTACATTTTAGATGTAATGAACATTTGTGATTGAAATTCCACTTAGTCATTTTGGACAAGTGCCATAAGACAAGTAGTTGTTGAGGATATCACGTTGCACCTATAGTCGCATTCATAATTGCATAGAATTGTGACTACCAATTAGTTTTTCATCCACTACCATGGATGATTATAGGTGTGTTGTGTTCAAGTTGTAACTACATATGTGATGACCCATGCGATTACATATATGATTCTACTAACATAGTGGAATGGCACCATGTGTTCAACAATGGGTGATTAATACATAGTCACATGATAATTATATTGACATCTCTCATCATTGAATAATGATTAACAAACAAGTGGTGCACGTGCAAAAAATACATTAAACATTTTATTATTAGTTGGAAAAAATAGATAAATATATTAAATTAATTACGTTGGACGTGCCATGTGGCAAAATGTTATTTGCTATAAGATAAAATATATACATTTTTTATAATTAAAATTTCTGTGGTGAAATAAATATGCACACATGGTAGATCATTAGGGTCCAAACATGGTAAATTAGACCAAAAAAATATGTTTACCTAAAATCCCATTTTAAAATATGACAATTTTTGACAAAAACACAAGAAAATAGATTGGAAAGTTTTTTATGTTTCATTTTGAAAACATCTATGCCTCCATTGGGTTTATGGTAAGTTGAATATGAATTTTGAAAAAATATAATATAATAAAAATAGGTAACAAACATGTTTGAAATTGACTAGTAATTTTTTTTCAAACCTATTTATACCGTACAAGTTATATATATATATTGATTAGAATATGAAAAGATGAAAAGTCACAAGTACATTTTAGGACCCCATTAATTCTTATATATATATATAACTAAATAATATTTTGAAATTCAATATATTAAAGCTTACTTGATATCTACTTTTCATTTAAGCTGCAAGGAACAATTCTGATCTAATTTACCATGCTTGGACCCATCATTGTCGGATAAATTAGATTAGAAGCACATAAATTAAATTAAGTATTACCACATGGCATGATAGAGTACATCTTATTGTATGTGATGTAGTTGTAACTACAACTATGTTGGTTGCATGATGTAATAGTAAGTGTGATTACAATAGTTGCATAATTTAGTCATAAGTGCATCTACAATAATCACATGCATACTTGTTTGTGCCACTATGCATTCAACTATACCAGTTGTAATGTAGTTGCTTAGGAGGGTCATAATGCAATTACAATAATTGAAAGGTAGTTACATAGGAAGTTGTCCACACTCGTTATAGAGTTGCATTTGCATGTTAATTTCAAATCAAAATAAACATCAAATGATCAAAACATATAATGGAACAAGGAGATGTGAACGACGTTAAAAGGCTCCAAGAACTTTAGATTATGAAGCATTTCCACACAAGTTTCATATTGTTCATGGCACCATTATTAACTACAATAGTTGAAAAGGACAAATATTTAACTAGCCTTTTGCATCATTGCACTTTTCGACCATAATGTAAATTGGCTTTGAATTTGCTTCAATAACAATTAGTTGGCTCATCCTTATAATTTATGAAAGGCAAAGGCACATATAGGAACATCAATCCATGCACTTCAACCTCGTACAACCCATTTACAATTTGTGCCCCTTGAAATAAATCCCCTATAACTCCATATAGTATTAAACTTGTAGAAAAGTACCCTTTTCCATCAACTTTCAATTTATCCAACAAGAAAACCATTTGAACTATGGCAAATTACATAGGCATGTTACAAGGTCATGAGATGCAATACTATTAACAGTATGTTTTCTAACATAATAACATACTAAAATTTGATGTTTTGAACATCACATGATCAAATACAATTTTTATTTAAAGTCAATTCACTTTATGCGTGGCCAAGAACTTTTTTTAATAAAAAGTTAAATTAAATAATTATCACATTTCATTGAAATATGCAAATGTGGGAAATTATTGATATTGAAAAAAATAAAAATAAATTGTACACAATTTTTAATATTAGTGGTGAATAAGGTGACAAATAGGACAATTTGTAATCATAAGTAAAATAATACATTAAATTTTTTTTAAAAAAATGGATGGGAAAATATTATTTGGGATGAAAATTTTATTAATGGAAAAAGAACCATTAAAAAAGAACCAAAAAAAATCAACTACCAACATATATTGATAATCAATAAGTAGATGATTTATATCATATGAAAAGTTTTAGCAAAAATGAAATAACTAAATGATAAAGAAAAGCTATTGTTGATGACATCTTACACTAAAAAATAAAAACAATTGTCAAAACCTTTGCATATTTTCCTAACATGAAATTTAGGGATAGGGAAAACATATCACAACATTATATGAAACAAATCACAATCACTAACCCTCTTAAACCACACATTATGAATTAACATATTAAAAAATCAATATTTAATATTAATGACACAACAATACATTTTGCACTTACAATCCCATTAAATAAAAATTGCAATGAATTTAAAGTGTTAAATGACTAAAGATGTGTCACTTTAATATAAACACACAATCAACTCCAATTACATTAGTAAAAAAATAGGATGTTAACTTTCATCAAATGTAAATTCTATATACTAAAACAAATTCATACTGAATTCATGGATGACATTGATGTTAGAATGAAAAGTGACTTTTATCAAGTTGAATTAGTTTGTGATTTGTGAATTTTTAAGCCAAAGATTCATAAAATCAATACTTAAATTAACACACCTTTCGGTTGAAAATGTAATAATTAAAACAAATTATCCAACAAGATGACACAAATTTCATTAAAAATTTGAGTTCACTTTAAACAACTACACACACTTCAAGACATAGATTTTATTAATCCAATTTGTTTGAAAACACAACCAATTGCCAACATCTACCACATTTATATTACACAAATGCTAAAATAACCATTCATAATAAAAATACATTTGAAAAAAATGCTAGGTGCAACATTTAGATTTTTAGCACAAGATGGTCATTCCGAAACATGCCTTTTGCACTTCAATATCAATTCTTGCTAATCAAATAGTAGGACTTCACTACAAACTATTACTTAAAGTTTGAACCTACCATAAAAAGAAAAATCATTAGGTGATTAGTTGTTTGTTATCACATGCCCAAAAAGTTGCGGTTTCAAAATGTATCATAGATTGAACGGAATGATAACAAGAGTTAAAAGATTTAGGAAAAAGCTTGATAATAGTGCTTGTAAAAAAAAATGGAACATGGACAAAAAAAAGACTAAAGAGATGGAATTTGTAACACCACCTTAATTCTTGCACAATAATGAAGCCCTTGGACCTTAAATATAAAGAATTGCAAGGTTTTTCCCTTTATGTTTGAAATCGTCATTCAATACAAAAGATGCATCACCAATGTAGAGACATTTTAACATTCACATGCAAACCTTCCACATTTAGGTGAAAAACATTTTTGCATTTTACATTAATGAAGGTTTCCAAATTCAAATTCCCTCCCACCATGCTCCCTTAATTTTCGAACCTATGCCTTTGGGCTATTGGCCTTAGATTTATGACTCGCAAATTACGAAAGGCCCTAAAGAGCTGACCTTCTCGTATACTTCCATACCCACTTGGATAGACAAAAAATCCAAGCTACCGCTAAAGCTAAAGGAACAAAGCCATGGTGAGTTGCCATTTTTGTGTTGCAATGCGGCATTGGTATGGCCCATGCCACCCTTGTCCCAAAAAGATCTTACCCAATTCCACTAGATGAATATGAATGATTGGTATATGTTTCATTACAATTGAGGCCCCCTTTACGCCATGGTGACGGATTGTGACCATGGATATGTTGAGAGCCCTTAAAAAAAAAAAAAAAAAAAAAACATTCAAAGAAAATAAAAAAAAAAAAAAAAAAAAAAAAAAAAAAAAAAAAAAATTAATATATATTTA
>Ga0116227_10009696_pt1 | contig 17310 bp, 19 predicted proteins | sample S1TSphgellanicum_FD_89693 | JGI IMG/M metagenome (GOLD analysis project Ga0116227, IMG submission 89693) | Host-associated microbial communities from peat moss isolated from Minnesota, USA - S1T2_Fb - Sphagnum magellanicum MG | ecosystem: Host-associated > Plants > Peat moss > Unclassified...
CCTCCCCCCTTCACCTCCCCCCCCCCTCCCCCCCCCCTCTCTCATATGCCATTTCAATCCACATCCACAATGCACCATGTCATGCCATTCATTGTTGTACTCTCTAGTGATTATCCTTCCCTACCCCTTGGCCATTATTGCCTTGTCTTGACCTAATTGAGAAAATACCAGTGTTGGGTGGGTATCAAATTTATCCTTGGGTATCATCCAAGTATCCCAATGTGAACCTTTCAGATTATCATTTTCAGTGATACCCTACCTGAAACCCTGATCACCGGTTCTCACTGATGGTGAGAACCGGATGGTCCAAAAAAATTCAAAATGTTGAGACCCGGGTGAGGTCAAACCTCTTACCCAGGTCAGGTTCTCAAATGCCCGGACCCACCCAACACCCACCCAACACTGGTCGAAATTAGGTTTTAAGGTTTAGATTAGGAAGAGGGTGCCGCTTTCCAATGGCTCCCCCTCTCTTCCCTAAACCCTAAACCCTTCTTGTGAATAGAAAGGGACTGGAGTCCTCAAGTTCTTGTTCTTCCTCTCCCCTTGTTTGTTTGGTGTGTTTTAAGTTGCAAGGTCTGTTGTTTATTTTATGTGTTGCAAGAATTCAAGTTACTTAAAGGTTTCGATTTTTTTCTTTTTTCCTTTAAACCCTGTTCCTTCATTATTTACTATTTTTTTTTTCTCCTCTTTCCCCCTCATTTTGCTTCTTTTTGTTTCCCCTTCCTTCCTTTGTCTTTTGTTTCTTTCATCTTTGGTCATCATTTCGTGTTTTTCTGCCTTCACCCTAGTGCTTCACTTCATGTCTTGTTGTCTCATCTTATTGCTTCATCACGCCTTGTTGCTTCATCACATCTTGTTATTTTGTTGCATCCTGTTACTTGATGTCGTTGTTTTTTCTTGTTGCTTCACCTCATCCTATTGTTTCACCTTGCTTTGCTACTTCACTTTGTGGTGTGCCCTATTATTTCTCACCTCGCCCTATTGCTTTATGCGCCTTATTCATTTGTCTCGCCTTGTTGCTTTGCTTCATGCCACACCTTGCTATTTCCCTTTGTGCCCTATTGCTTCCCCTCGCCCTGCTACTTCCTATAATTGGCCTCATTGTGATGCTTCCTCTTTTGCCCTATTGTTTTTATTGGCTCGCCCCACTACCTTGTGCTTTTAAGGTACCTATTGTCACTCCCTCTCATTGTTTCATCTTGTTGTTTCATTTAACATTTCGCCTTGTTGCTTGCCCTATGTTAACTGGTACCATATAACCTTGGCCATTTCAACACATGTCCATCAAATAATTAATTAATTTTGAAAGTTTCATTTCAACAAATGGAATATTCCTAAATATTCACTAATATCTTTCACAAATTTTTTTATTTAAAAGAAATATTTTTTGAAAATTTCAACAATTTTGAAAATAATATAATTAGTGTTGAATTGGCCAAGGTACTACAATATTTCCCCGTCATTTTTCTTGATTGCAATTTCTTTATTGCAAGTGAAGGAGCGTGGAGCATATTAAACATGTCCTCTTGCCCTTTTCTTTTCATCTTCTTCTTTTTTTGGAGTTTTAATGAAATATTTTTCTTCTATTTTTTTTTTCTATTCCATTTTTTTTTTTCTTCTAGTTTTTTAAATTATTCTTTGTGCTTCTTTTGTCTTTTGTTGTGTGTGTTTTTAATTTTTTTTTTGCTTTTTTGTGCAATGATTTAATTTTTGACAACAATACATGTCCCTTCATTTTTTTGTTAATCATGATGAGAGAGAATAGTGAGGAATTTTGAGTAGTTTTCAAAACTCTACCCCATAATTTCTTAAGCCCTTAAACCTTTTGTTTGTAAATACTTGGTTTTTTTGACTAATTTTTTAAACCTTAAATCTCATTTTTTTAACTTTTAGTACTTCGTTTATAAATGTTTTGCTATATCATCTAGTTTTGTAGTTTCCCAACTACCACTTTGGAACAAAAAAATATTTGTTTTCTCCATTAACTTTAGATATATCCTTGAAAATTTGTTAATGGATTAGTCGTATATATATGAAAATAGAACAAGTTGTAATAATGAAATAAGTGAAATACGCATGAATGATGTAATTATGGAAGAAGAGGCTAAGAAAACCTATATGTGCAAATTGGAAACCCTAGTGTGGAAACTAAAGGAAATAGAAATGAAGTGAAGGAAACTAAAGAAGTAATGAAAATTAACCTTTAAAAGTTGCATGTTTAAAAAAAATTCTAAAAACATCATGAAAAAATATCTTCATGTTGGAGCTTTTATTGTGTAAATGATAATGCAACCATTGATCTTGAAAATGCACAAATCATGTGTTGTATATTTTGTCATAATCATCCAATAACTACAACAAATTCAAGAACACAAACAAAAAGGATTAATTTCTTACAATAAAACAAATGGAATAACTTTTTTTTTTTAACATGTGGATGCAAATCATATGTTTATTGCAAACAAGTTTGAAGAAGAAGTGATTAATTTAGTGAAACAAATAGAAGAAATACATCTTGCAAAAAAAAAAGTAAATATAACTAGAAGGTCAATCTCTAAAACTTTACTATGAAAGATTCTTTCCAAAAAGAAGGTGTGCCACAAAAAGAATTTCTTAAGGACCTTAGTCTTTTAATTGTAAAACTAATTTACCAATATGATTTGTGGAAAGTATGTGGCTAAAACAATTAACTTTACATTTATGTCCAAAGTTAAATTTCCCTTCAAAAAGACAATTTTCACAAGAAACATTACCAAGATTAGTGGAAAAAACTATATATATATATATATATATATTCTTCTTGCATTGGCAAAATGTCATTTTGCAACAACTAGCTTTGATTTGTGGATGTCCAAAGGAGCTTAATTATGATGTCTTTGCCTTAGTTATTAATTTTTTGGGGAAGGATTGGTAGCCAAAGCATGTGATTATTGGCTTGTTTAAAACGATAAAAACTATAGGCCAAGCGTTGGTTAAAAGTTTAGTAGATTTGTTGGATAAATATGGGTTGATGAAAAAATAATTGTTTATGTCAAAGATGAAGGATTTAATCTCAATGTCATGACTTATGCATTGAAATTTGTTGTGAGTTGTGAATTTTTGGGTTTGGAAGAAAGTTTCATAGGAACTTGTTTTGGGCATGCCTTTTTAAAGGCACATATGGCATAACTGAGGAAAAGGTTTGCAAAAATCTGTTCATATGAAGTCTATTCAAGCATATTTGAAAAAGTGCATCACATAGATTAAAAACTTTGGGAAGGGAAGGTAGGAATGAAATTGAACACTATAATGAAAACCAGATATTCTTTGAGTAGTTTTTAAATTTTTACTCTTTAATTGAATGAGAATACTAATTATTTGTTGTTCTATTTTGCAAGTTTGCTAGAAAGATTATTATGTTTCAAGAGGTATTACAATTTTGTTCTGCAATTGTGTTATGTTATGACAAGCAAATTACTATGAACCTTATCGATTGAGTGCTTCCATCTTTAACTTGGCAACTTTGTCAAATTATTGTGGATTGTCTTTCTCCAATTGTTTTTGCATGTATTCTTAACCAATCACATGGTCATTAGTTACTTAATGATGCATTACACTCTGCAATGTCGATGAGTTTAAAACTTAAAGAAGAAAATTAAGTTGTTCTTTCATCTGAAAGCCTAATGGAAGGAGATTCAAGTATTGCTAATGAGTTGGCTTTGTTGGTTTTTAATATTAGAAAGGAAGTTTGTGATGTGTTAAATTCTTTCCTTTCAATCTTAACCAAATACGAAAACAAAAAAACTCCTAACATGATTTCTTTGATGTTAAACCCTAGGTCTAAAAGTAATATTTTCATTTGTTGGATGAGAGCAAATTGTTAATCTTGTTGAGGAATATGATAGAAAGTCTTTATATCCTATGTTGGTCAAATGTTATGAACATTTACATCCTTTGATAAGGTCAAAATATAAATTCTATTGACCAAGATTTTTTTTTTATCGAGATTGCAATTTGGATATTTTAAACAAACTACAAATACAAGTGAACCAACAGAATAGCTTATCAATAGAGAGTTGTTGATTTTTAAATGGTACCAATTGGATGTTAAAAACATCAAATGTCCTCTCCAATGATGGGAGAAACATGAAACAATGTTTCCTACAGTTGGTTTTTTAGTTTTACAAATTCTAGACATCGTTGGATCATCACATATTGAAACAAAAAAGATTTTTGTCATTGGCTGGAATACTTACTAACCTTAAGAGATGTTGTTTAAAAACTGAAAATTTAGAAAAAATGATATTTGTCAAAAGAAAAACTAGTCTAATGACCTTTACAACAAGAAGTATATCTCCATCTAATTTAGTAGAATTCCTTGAAAGAAATATAGATTTAAAAGAAGAATTAGAAAATTTTGAAAGTGACTTTAAAAGGGATGAAATTGTTGAAATATGAAAATAGAATAAAAATAATGTTGGTTATGTTTTAGAAAATTGCTTGTAGCATCAGTTGTGATTTTTTAATTTTTAAGAATTAAAAATAATAATATTTAATATTTTTTTTTAAATTAAAAACTCATAACCAGTTGGTGAGATCCGCCAATTGTGTTCTCAAATTTACAAGAACTGGCATTGTGAGAATCAATAAAAAAAAAACTTTGTGTTCTCAAATTTACAAGAACTGGCATTGTGAGAATCAATAAAAAAAAACTTTGGTAAAAATGACTGCTACCCTGACCTGGTGTATAATTTTTTTCTAAAAATTAAAAAGTGAGAACTGAAACCTTTTGTAATCTTATTGTGACAAACTGGATACGGGTATCAAAACAATCCAATACCCACCCAACAACTGCAAATACCTTAGATCTCATTATACATTTGTGGTTTCATGTAAAGCCCAAGATTTTAATACCCAAAAACAAGTATTGTCAATCAACATATGGGCTTGGACTAGCTATAGCTTTTGATGGGTACTTTTGATTTTGGCATATTGCATCTAAGGTGAACAAATAATGTTTAGCCAATTTCAGAAACATGTGAAAACTATTGACAACCTCATCTAATTTAATGAATATTAGAGTTCCCATTTTTAATATGACATATGTATTTATTGATTCTTCAATGTGTTTAGAAAGAAAAGGAAACATGGATTTACATGAAAACCCTATCTACAGTTATCAATTAGATGAAACCAAATCTCTATTTTCATGATTAAGAAAAGGCTGAAGCCAGATTAACACTTCTTCGACCAGCCACAGAGAATTCCAAAGAAGGAAAGACAAAACAGAGAACAAAGAACCAAGAAACGAAAACAAGATAAAATACAAAAGCTGTATGAACAACAGTGCCAGGGGAGAGGAAAAATATGGACCATGTGAAATAGGGGAAAAAGATATTTAAAGACATGAAAAGAACCCCCAAAGCAATGCATGCAAACCAAACTAACCAAAAATGGTTACATCCACAACAATCAAAAAATGACCCACCCAGTTTTTCTTCACCATGCTTTGCAAAAGAAACAGGAGAAATCATTTTATTTTTCGCCATGGTAACTTGAAAATGGCACTGTTTTTTTAGAGGTAGTTTGTAGGCAGAAAACTACTTCTAAAATAGCAAGAAAACATCAGAAAAAAAAGATTCCAAATTTGGTGGTCAAAGCCAGAAACAAATTATGCTGATATCAATTCATACTACAGACTCTACGCGTGTACCTCCAGTGAAGACCCATTGGCAGGGAACTTGAATTGAATGGCAAAATCCACAACCCACTTGCAACTGCAGTCACAAACCTAAACTGTCTACACTACCCATTTCTGAGAACTCATAATTTCTGGCAACTAATCTCTGGTGTTGAGCAAACTTAGTACAAAATGAGAAGGTGGTCAAAAGAATGAATGGATGTGCTTTTATTGCTGAAAACTGAGGTATGGATTTCATACCCACAAATTGTGATGTCTGAGAATAATCAATCCCTTGGGCATCTGCATCACCTGACAATCTCCACTAAGGTTGCAGCAGCAAAAACAAGGAACAGTGTACCACCCACATATGCTATCACCTGTAAACACCACACACTCTTGTCAACCAACTTGTATAATTTCCAAACAACATGCCAAACAAGCTAGCTACACCATTATAAGAGGTCAGAAGCTGCTGTCATTCAGTGACAAAAACTCCTAGAGATGTACAGCTCACATGTGAAAAACAAACTAAAAACTCAATGGAATATTAAAAGCTTTGAAAAGATTTTACCTTCTCAGAAATGTATGTGCCAAGAAAGGAGCCCCCAAGTACAGCCAACTGAGAAACAAACATTACAAATGCATGCCAACAAGTGCAAGTCCATTTATTATCCTTCTGGCTTGTACAGAAAAATGTACCTCGACTCATACCCAAACAGAAATGTGGGATGCAAATCTCATGGAAAAAACAAACACATTGTACATGCTGTGAACAACCTTGAAGCTTTAGTCTAAAGTGCCTCAAGAGTACATACCACAGTGGCAACACCATGGCCAGCAATTGCACCCGTCACTACCCCCAATGGTGAGGATGCGGCTGCCAGTGCTGCACCACCCACACAATCCTCCCATTAAGAACGCTCTGACAACAAATGCCTTAGCCAGAGACTGCAAAAGGCAGCAAAGAAACAAAAGCTCAAGTTACCTTCAAAGAACTGGAACCTGTGGAACTGAAACAAAGTGGCAAAAACCACCTTCATGACCTTGATGAGCAAAAGAATATAAGCATAGGGCCCACATACCTATTGTAGAAAAGAATGACTTGTCACCCCATTCAGCCACAAAAACAAGTGCAAAAGCAGCAGCTACAGTTCCTGCTGTAGCCTGCAAACCTTGAGCACCATCTGCCCCTACTCCTGCTATTGCCAACTCTGCCTGCACACTAAAGGACTTTCATCACATTTGCCCACATTGAAGTGGTCACCTAACCTCCAAATGCAGCATGCAGGCAAAACATCTACCACCATTTTTCATTCTTGCTACCAATACCGAGGTTGTACCATTCTTATGATGACATTCTCTTTCGACCTTCTCAGTGTAACCCAACAAAGTAAGCGCGTACAGGGAATGATCACAGTCACAGAAATCAATTCAGATCCAATTGTGTTTCAGTACTCTGAGAATGCTGAAAGACGATTCCTGTCTTGAACCTACATTGCCCTTTCAGCCAGCAGGGCTATGGAAGCTTTTAACATGAACAATTTACAGAACCAAACAAGGAATGTACCTCTTGCTGCTCTTCCTCAGCTTTGGAACCGTCCATTGATGATGCCTCCAGCAGCGTTGACACTCCAAAATAGACCAACAGAACTACAGCTGCTAAATCATCCAATGGCAATTCCATGTTCCCAAGGCTGTAGCAGGCCCCCACTGTCAAACATAAATTGCTATCACTGTTTCAAGTAGTTACCAACTACTCCCATGGTTCACCACATGCTAGACTTTCCTGGATATGGATGTTAAGAGAAGCTGCCAAAAAGGAGTTACTGAAAGAGATGAGACGTCGATGAGATTGCAGAGAAAATCTCTGCAACAAAACAACTTTGAAGGCAATATGACAATGAATGCCATCATGAATTTATGAGAGTCACTCACAAAAGTGTCAGACCTTCAGTTTTCATCATGAATAGCAGTAACAAGCTGCCATGACTACCTACTGCCTTCATCAGCTCCCTACAGTAGGTGTAGTAGATAAGTACAAACAGGAATTGTTGAAAGAGATTTGAACATGAATGCAAGAAGCATACCTGAATGGAAGAACACCATCAAGGTAGTGGAATGCTCGTCCAAGCGTTACTGAGATGACCGTCATTGCTCTGTCTATGGCAACCCTGTCAGTTAGTCAAGGTCTTCCACAATGATTGGAAACATGAAGAAAATACCGTCAGAAGGTAATGGGTGGTGAGTGCAACATACGCAAGTGCCCCAAAAGTTCCAGTGAACACAGCCAAGTTTGACTTGCGAGTTGCTAACAGTGCCTGCCCACACCACACATCCCCAAAATGATGCCACAATAAACAGATGTTGCCTGCAAAAGCCCGACTGCAACACTTGCAAAGGAATGCAGGGTTTGGATGAGGATCAAAATGTGATTCAGAGACACTCTAGCCAACCTGATGGTTTGTTTTCTACAATATTGTCATCCCTGAGCATCAATCTACTGAAATGTCTTGCGCAGTGCTGCTGGTAGATGAAACTTACAGCAATGAAGAAGGTCTTGTCTCCAATCTCTGAGAAAAAAATCAGTAAAAATGCCTGCAACCATTACTTAAACATAAGAAAGAAATAGATAAGAACACATTACCCTTCACATCACTGTATGCTCCCATTCTGAATGTGGAGAACAGATTGTGGTGGCATTTGTTCCACAACAAAGACATCTAGAACAATGGGATGATGATCGAGGGGTCTTTCTCAAAGAGCAGAAGTTGCTATAGTCAGAAAGAGGCTTTGTATTTGTACAAAGAGAAAGGGAACATACCGAAGCAAAGCCACTTTGAATGTCACCCAGATTGCTAAAAATTCCAGCACTGGACTGTTCACTTGCCACTTCCGGACCTACCACTTCTGCGAGGGCTGGAGCACATGCTTGCATGCCCATGACAATTGCCCCTACCACTGCAAACTGCACTAGTGCTTGCCATTTAGGATGATCCCTTTGCAGTTGTGACAAGGAAGACAACACTTTCACAAAATTCCTTTCTCTGTCATCCCCAGGGAAGAAGATTTCAGCCTGTGTGCTTGAATTATGAAGTGCAACAATATCTTCTAACATGGCCTCCTGTCTCTCAGGGGTGGGGTACACAGATGATGATGATGATGATGATGATTGCAGCAGTTTCAGCTCCTGCAAGAAAGGATCATGTTCTGTCAGAAAACAGACATGTTTTCAGCATTCGAAATGGGCCTCAAGAACGACACAATTTTAGGGCAAGATCGTTGCACAGACAGATTCTTCCATTCTGCAAGCAAGCTTGGTATCTAGAGATAATGAGAGAGTTCTTGAGACACAAAAAATTCCACTCTAAGTATGTGCTGTAAGGAGCTTGCAAAGACAGGTTCCTATGAATCATCATCAACAAGATTGGCAGGCATCCAAAGAAGAGATTTTGAGTCTGTTGGCAAAGCATGAAAGACTCGGAACAAGTTACCAACCTTCTTGTACTGAAGAAGAAGCTCCTCCTCGTCAGTCTGGAACCCTAAATCTTCCTCCGCCTGAAACGCGGACACGACAATTCTCCTCTTGCGAGTCGGCAGACAACAGTGTAATCTCCCAGGCAATGACGTTGAGCATTGTGAGAATCCCAGCCATGGAGATGAAGAAATTCTTCCTGAGTTACTACTCTCGGTTATGGATAATAATCCTCTTGGCGCTGCTGCTACTGAGTGTTGTTGCGAGAATCTTCTTTTACTTCTTCTGCTTGTGGTCAAGCTACTGTTAAGTAGAAGAAGACCACAAGAAGAAGATGTGATCTCCAGGAGCAGCGACGACGAACAACAACAACGACCCATCCCGAGATGAGCTCCCAGGATGTTCTCGCTTCCAACAATTCTATAACATACATCCAAGTTCCTATAGAATCTGTGCAGCTTTTGAAACTCTTGTTGGGTGCTAGCGGAATTCGGATAAGATGTCGACAAATGTCTCCATGATGTGAGAGAAAACTGATTTGTGTCACCGCTCCCCTCACCCATCACCGTCTCCTCCACCCTACCCATCCATCCAGCAGCAGGAGGGTTCAGGGTTTGGGGTTTAGGGTTTACTGGGTTTACAACGACTACTGTTGTGTGGCTACAACATGTGTGGGGGTTAAGGCCCAAGTATGAGGCATTACCCAAATATGGGGCTTGCACAAGGCTAACCCCTTGCACAACCCATTTCTGGTAATGCTCTCGTCCAAGGCCATTACCTGATATAAAGACAACGGGAAAAAAAAAAAAATCTTTCCACAACAATGGGTGGGATTTAGCAAAACAATGATGAAAATTAGGTAACGGAAACTAGTTGGTCCCTTTTGGGACTTGGAGTGGAGGTAGGCCTATCATCAAATTTATGAAGGCTATTCATATTTTTCCCCTTTCAATTGTTGGGTCATTTTTTTTTTTCTTTTACCAAGTAAATTGGATGTGCAATGCGTGGTCATAGTCAAGAAGGAACAAAACAGAATTTTGTTTCAAAACCCTTTTAAATTGATGTTCAATAAATATAATAAACAATTCAAAGTGGGTGAAGGGCATTTCAATTCATATTTTTATAAACAATCAAAATTTTATAAGGTGTGTAATCATTATAAAGTAATGTGTGTTTTAATATTGTGGTTGGTTTTGGAAATTGAAACACCAAAATTCAATTTAACATTCATTGGAATTTGGATTGCTTATTATTGATTTTATTAATTAGATGTGGGTACAATTTCATATTAATTCTTAAAAAATCTAAATTTTGAAACAATCATGAGCAAATAAAAGTTCAAATGAATTTTTTAAATATCTATATACATGAAGGAAGGTTGTTTGTATATTTTGTTCCAATGGTTCATGAAACATACCAATCTGGGTTCCTTGCAATGTGTTGTTGTACTTCCATTGCCGCTTGTTTTGGCACTTCAATCAAAAATTTTGTTGTTACTAATAATGATCACCCACCATCATTCTATCCATCATGTAGTCATGGAATCAAACATCACATAATCAACTATGAGCATTACATTACAGATGTAAAGAATCATGTACAGAATCAAAGGTTTCTTTTTTTCTGAATGTTACTTCAGCATAGTTTTTATTTCTGAAAATTTATATTATCTATCTAATGAGCACTATAGTAGTTGCTTGAATTTGTTATAGTCCTCTTGTAAGCCTTTGGACAGGCTGTTTATGATGTGCTCCCAAGCTCCTTGATAAACTCAAAGGTAAGTTTAAGGTGAAAATAGTGAAAAAGTACGAAGACAGGGCACGCTCCTTGACTCGTAGCACTTTTGAGGAAAAAGGGCGTGCTAGAGCTCTGGGATGGGGACTAAGAAGAGTGACAATCATCAATTATTCACACGAACCTACACAAACCAAACAACAAGTTGGTTAGTGCGTAGTTTGAACACTTTTTTGCATGTATGAACCACGGGCAAACACAGACTCACAAGACTCACCACAGCTCGGATTTGGGGGAAGCCACCACCTTCCCCCTTTATACTATACTCTGTGCTTAGCCACGGGGCCAGCACCCAAATGGCATTTTGTCCCAAGACTCCAAAGTGCGAGTCCCAAAATTCCCAAAATTGGGATTTCTACAACTTTGGAGACCCATAACTTTGTGTGCAGACATCCGATTGAAATGAGTTTTAACGCAAAGTTGGAGCCCTTGTCGAGATCTTTCCAACAATATGTGGCACGCCACTTGCACGCAAAGGAATCAAGGCAATTCCTGACTTTTTAGTGGTTGGGAGTCAAATTGGCCATTGACTCTCGGCCTTTCTTTTGGCCATAACTTGTTTTAGGTACCCAAATGAGTCATGCGAACCCATTTTCAACATCTATGTTTCAAGAGTTTTCCATTGATATAAGGAACTATTGAATCCAATGAGTTTTGACCCCTGTAATTGCCCTTTGAAAATTTGGGAATCCATTGGGACTTCAATTCTCAAAGTGGGAGCTCATTTGGGAGTGTGGAGGTTCATTCCCTTTCACTCTCTGCATTCTCAGAACATGAAATGTGACTCCTAGGCTCCCTCTTGGCTTGCACTTTTGTAAGCCCTTGCCTTGGTCGTGAGCCTAAGGTTAAGGTTGTGATAGTTTATATAACAAGCAAACAAGCGCTAGCACACTAAAATTTCATCCTTTGTCAGAGAACTGTTGTTCCTTTTCATCACTACACTATGAGAGAAAACGCAAACAAATCCCACCACCTACTGTACTTATGGCAGCAAGAAAAAATGAACCAAACCTTCCCTTATTATATTTATGGCAACAAAGGCAGATTGTTTGTATAGCAAGCAAGTAAGCTCCAAAACATCAAAATCTCATCCTTTGTCAAAGAACTATTACTCCTTTTCATCATTACACCATGAGAGAAAATGCAAATAAATCCCACCACCTTTTGTACTTATGGTAACAAGAAAAGATGAACCCAAACCTTCCCTTATTGTAATTATGGCAACAAGGATAGGTTGCTTGTACAACAAGCAAGCAAGTTCCAAAACTCTGAAATTTCATCTTTTGTCAAAGAACTATTGTTCTTCTTCATCACTACATCGTGAGAGAAAATACAAATAAATCCCACCACCTATTTTACTTATGGCAATAAGAAAAAACGAACCCACCCCGACACCTACTATACTTGTGACAACACCAAAAAACGAATAGCTATTGAATTCCTTTTATTGTTGATATAAATAATGACTATCACAATAATTCAAGGGTTGTGAAAGGAAGGTAGCAAGAAAAATATATATATTGTGAAGGTGTTTGTGGCCACATGGCACTTTGAAATTTCAAATTGCGTTTTGAGCCCTCAGGCCCACTTCCATTAAAGATTGAATAATTTTTTTTAAAAATGAAAAATGCTACAATTTGCACCAAGCAACGATAATAGCAACAAATGTGAGTACAAATTACATTCGATTGTGGATTGAAATGAAACGGTTCAAAATTGGAATATTTCTTTTAACTAAAATGGTTTTGTGAACATTCGAAACTATTCTAAAAAGAGAACAAAATAAAATAAAATAAAAGTTTATTCTACACTTAATAAATGAACTATAATTTTTTCACTGCACTTTAAATACTTACATTCTATGACATAAGATGAAACTAATATACAATTAAATCAAAAATTCAGTTCACTCTTATAATTTGACTTAATGGGTTTTTTAAAAAAGAATTTAAGTCAATTTAACATCATTTATTTTTATTGAACTTTGTTACTTGAAAAAAATTATTAAGCAAAAGCAAATATGTATTAAACAAACTTAACACAAGGAACTAGAAGTGAATAAATCATGCTTTATCATTAGAAGAGTTTAATAAATTTGACAATTATGCTAAAGAGGGGATTGGACAATATTAGTCAAAGAAACACATTAAAAGATTTCTTCACCAAATTTTTGTGTAATGGACAAAGCTTGAAATGCAAAAGAAGAGTGTCAAACATTGAATGAAGCAAAAACAAAACATAGAGATAGAATGTTCCCATGAAAAGGTTAAAATTAAGATTGAGGTCACATCACAAAAAGTTGATGAAGTTGTAGTTTAATCCACAACTCGAAATGGAAAGTGGACAAAGAAAACAAGACAACAAACTTGCAATGTCAATGGGACTAGAGCTCAATTTGATGAAAACATATACAAGAAGGATTGCACATGACAAAATTGATAACACCACCTCACAAGCACAAAAATGACAAAAAAAGTGTGGCAACATTCAAGCCACCAATATGTACACAAATAAATGGTTTAAAATCATCAAGATCATTGGCAAGTTCAATGGTGAGGGTGCAACCAAATGATAAAATAACAAGTCTTATATATAAGAGTTGGGATCTTTCATTATCCAAAAGTCAAGATTTAGAGGGAGTGGATGTAAAACATATGAGAATTTTGGGAAATGAAAAGTGTTACTTTGGGGTATGAATAGTAAAAGGATGGTGAAGATACACTCAAGCAACAATGGATCTTTGCTCCTCAATAATGAGATCCAATAGCTTGTATCTTTGGCAATTAGCAAAATGATTAACAAGGTACATGTAAATATTTGGGATGAAACAAATGGATGTAAGTGGGTAGTATTGAAAATTTTGATTTATGTACATATGTTGAATGAATTTCACAATTGATTTTATCAATGATCAAAATTGAATTTAGATCAGAGTTAGATTTAATAATGATGAATACATATGCATCTAATAGTTTAAACTTGATTTTGAATCCTTGTTAATTTGATAAATGGACAATCAAGATCATTAACAATGTGGACATGTGAAAATCACCGATGCCTCACAACATTAACATCGATGTTATCAATGGTGCAAATGAAGTCTAGTTTAGGGTTAGGTCAAAAGATGATGAATACTATTGCATCCAAGTGTTTAATTTTTTTTTATGACTTAATAATGAAGATTAAGTGAATGGATGGTTGCGATTGATGAATGAAAACATCAACATGTGAAGATTATCATATTCAATGAAATCAAAATATAATATGATTAGTTTATTTTTGGATGTGTTACCTCTTTAGTTTCTTGTTTTTTCCTTCATAGTTAGGGCTTTGTTTTATGTATCATTAATATTGTTTTGTTTTTCCTTTGGTTGTTTTGGTGCTTATTCAAGCACTTTCGTTTCCTTTGTCTAACATTATATGACTTTGGTTTATTATTGTTTGGTGTCATTTTTACTATCTATATGTTTTCATTTTTATTTTCAATGCTTTTAATTTGGTGAGGTGGTTCATGATTTGTTGTTTTTCAATTTTTTTCATTCAACATATTTTCAAAAACCTACAACATGAGCTTTCATTTCTTTTACAACTTTCTCTTTTCACCAATTTTTTTCTTACACTTCATTCAAAGGCATCATCCATGACTTGGACAATTTCATGACTATAATTAAGTTTTAGTTGTGTAGTCATGTCTTTAATTGTCATGTCCCTAGTCATGTTTACAACTACATGACTAGGTTATATCATGAAATTCACAATTACAAGATTAAAGCATGTGGTTTAACTTCAAAACCATGTTTGACCAAATAACAAAACATAATGGACACATCAAAAGCTAGGAAAAAGAATTATACAAAAATGAATTTGTTAGTTAAATGCATAGTTTTAACATTTTCACAGGTAACCCCAAAAGAAAACTTAATTATTCATAATAATTTATGATCATTAACCAATTGTGGATGATTTTAAATATTTGAAATTGTGATTTTGCACATGAAAAAAAAAACCTAATCCAACATCATGTCATTGAACATTTTTCTTCTTGATAGCAATATTAAAATACTTTCACATTAAATTTTGCTTATGTTTGGCCAAGTGAACAACCTTGGTTTACACAAGAAAGAATCATGGGTTTTGCAACTATCCAAATTCACTAAATTTTCAATGAAATTGAACAAAAATTGATTGATATGCAACTTGTATTATTTTTGTCAAAAAAGAACTAGTTAACTAGGACATTTTTAATAAAAATGTTTTTAGTTGTTTTGGATAATCACATGTTGCATTAAGTAATTTTTAATTTCAAAATTTTGACATGGGTATTATGAAGTCCCAAGTTAAAATGACATGGACTAGAATGCCATGTCATCATACAACACCTTTTTTTTCAAGGTTATTGAATCATGGATTGTACTTTTTCATGGCATGTTATGACAAAAATACTTGTCATGAATTTATTTTTAAGGTTTTTTTTTGTTTTTATCAACAAATGTTTTTGCACCATTCACCACCATAATATATGCATGTTTGTTCATTACATTTGTTCATGATATATTCATGTATATACACAATGTATACATTAATACACACATCCAACATGGTTTGAACCCAAAACCTCATGAAGATGCACTGAGGTCTTAACTACCAAATTGCTTCAAAACTCTTATAATGTTTTTTTAAAAAAAGTTTAATTTTATCATGTTTAGCATGAATTTACTTGGAAAACTCAAAATTTAACATACATTTTTTTTGCAAAATATATTTCCAATGCTACAATTGAAAAAATCACCTTGAACCTTATTCAATAATGTATTCAAAAATTTATCATTTATAAATAATGAATTTAAACGGTTATTTTAATAACTTAAAATAACATTTATGAATATATCTACAAATCTATTTTTGTTTAAATTGACCTACAATCTTTGTAAATGTGATTCGACGTAATGTGAATTCAAAAATTCCTTCATTTAAGCCTTTCACAAAGTTCTTTTTGTTACATAAAATATATGCCCATTTTTTGAAGGATTTCAATTTTTTTTTAAATTCCCCCATATGATTAAATACAATTTACTTTTTATTTCTAAAAATTTCACTTTTGTGATGTTGTTCAAATGGTAATCATCCATAAAAAGATTTAATTAACCACATTTGGTTATAGACAAGTTATGGAGCTAGAAACTTATTTAAATATTTAAATACTATGATTGCCTATTATAATATATTGTAAAAATTTGATAAGAAATATTTTTATTTATTTATTTTTATTTCAAAATATCCTTTGTTGATGTTGTTACCTTTGTAAATTGGCAAAATTTTGTCACAAGAAGAAACATTAATTAAATAATCAATATACCCATTTAATTTTCAAGATTTTTTAAAGCATCATTAATCATACATTAATACAAATGATTAATTAAACAACTTTTAAAAAAATATTGCAACATTTTTAATTCCTTTCTTTCTAATGATGTAAGAATATATTTTATTTTCATTTTGTTTGTAGAAGTAAAAACAACATAATTTGATGAAATTTTTGAATTAAATAGTTGAATTAAACCCTTCACTTTAACTAGCGTTGTTTTATTTTATATTATTTTAGGGAGGAATTTTTCACAATTTGGTGATTCTTTTTTAGAAAATAATGTGAAAAATAAAAATCCAAAAATAATTTTTTTTTGCCAAAAATTTGAGGTCCCAAATTTGGACAACTAGTTGGTCCCTTTTGGGACCTGGAGTGGAGGTAGGCCTATCGTTGTCTTTTATTGACTACGTCCGTCTCTCTCTCAAGTAGAGTAATACTGCTCCTGCAGCACTAACCTAAACGTTGTCAGCTTGGGTCACTAGAGAGAGTCGACACAAATAGAGCAGATGATGATATTACACTCTTCCTCTCCAATATTACCTAGTCATTACCTATTAAGAAGAGGTGAGGACTTCGAAAATTTCACATAGCCTGTTGTTTCCAACAACTACAAACACACAGTGAATGATTGCTAGTCACAGTATGAGACTTGGAAAAAAGAATAGTACTAATTTGGAACAGTTGGACTATTTACAGGATCTTAATAGAATATTGTTCTCTAATGTTGTAGACCAAGCAGCCCAGAAAACTGAATACTACTTAGCTTACTACATGCGGGGGGGGGGATAAACAAGCCAGCAGCAGCTCCAAAATCACTGGCATACATAAGTCTTCTTCAGCACTTGGACGCTTTCTGCAAGTGATGTCCACATGTTTCTGATGGATTTAATGATACAAATGAGATCGGAGGGGATTTTCACAAGAGCCCTGTGAATTATATGGTCTTGGACTTCTTGTGCAACTCTAGCTCACCTTTTTTTTTTCCCCCAAAATAAATATTGCTGCTAGTGAGAACCG
>Ga0116227_10009697_pt1 | contig 17309 bp, 15 predicted proteins | sample S1TSphgellanicum_FD_89693 | JGI IMG/M metagenome (GOLD analysis project Ga0116227, IMG submission 89693) | Host-associated microbial communities from peat moss isolated from Minnesota, USA - S1T2_Fb - Sphagnum magellanicum MG | ecosystem: Host-associated > Plants > Peat moss > Unclassified...
GATTCTAAATACAAACGCCCAAATTTCTTGCCTTTTTCTTCTATTGACATACTCCAAAGTATTAATAAGTTTTAATAGTTTGGTGTATAGTTTTTTTAGGATGCGACAGGGTAATATCAGGGCGAAATTAAAACAGGTCTGCACCTGACCCGAATCTGTCATACATCAGCCTGTAATTTTTTTAAGTTTTTTTTCTGAGATCAAGCAATTCATTTTGAATAAGTTATTCTTCTGAACGTACGAGATGTTAAAAATATTTTATTTTTTTTTGTGTCTGGATTTGCAAAATTAAAAAATGTGCGTACATTTGCATTCCCTTTCAAAGCAATCGTTTTTAAAGAAAGCCTTGATAGGAAGATTGCCCGATAGTATAAAGGTAGTACAACGGTTTTTGGTACCGTTTGTCTAGGTTCGAATCCTGGTCGGGCAACTAACAATATTCGGATTGTGGATTATTCACAATCCGATTTTTTTTAACCAGCATTGATACACCTTTAGTCATGCCATTGCAGTTTAACCCAGTTAAGCTTTTTGCCGGAACCGGTACGAAAGAATTAGCAATCAGAATTGCCGAAAACTACGGCAAGCCCCTTGGTGTTGTAACCTTAAATAAATTTAGCGATGGTGAGTTTCAGCCTTCATACGACGAAACCGTACGCGGTTGCGATGTATTTCTGATCAACTCTACTTATCAGCCCAATGACAATTTAATGGAGCTTTTGTTAATGATTGATGCTGCGAAACGTGCATCAGCTCATTACATCACCGCGGTAGTTCCTTACTATGGTTTGGCCAGACAAGACAGGAAAGATAAACCAAGGGTAGCGATTGGTGCTAAATTGGTTGCCAATTTGTTGAAATCTGCAGGTATCCACAGAATCATGACCATGGATCTCCATGCAGCACAGATTCAGGGATTTTTTGATATTCCGGTAGATCACCTGGATGGATCTGTGATCTTTGTTCCTTATATCAAGAGTCTGGGATTGGAAAATCTGATCATTGCTTCTCCGGATATGGGTGGCTCTTATCGTGCACGTACTTTTGCTAAGTTTTTCAATGCAGAAGTGGTAATTTGCGATAAGAGAAGAAAGCGTGCTAATGAAATCGAATCTATGTCGATCATTGGTGATGTAGTAGGACAAGATGTGGTATTAATTGACGATATTTGCGATACTGCAGGTACGCTTGCAAAAGCGGCTGCGTTGATTATGGAAAAGGGGGCAAATAGTGTAAGAGCAGTTTGTACGCATCCGGTATTGTCTGGTAAAGCATATGAAACTGTTGAGCATTCTATGCTTACAGAATTGATTGTTACGGATACCATTCCACTGAAACAGGAAAGTTCAAAAATACGGGTGTTGAGTACAGCGCCGTTATTTGCAAAGGCAATTGCCAATGTAAATGAGCACGGGTCTATTAGCGACCTGTTTAACGTTTAATAATTTTAATAATTAAATATATATAAATGAAAACAATCGCAATTAGCGGTTCTCCAAGAGAGAACGTAGGGAAACGCGATGCTAAAGAGCTTCGCTATGAAGGTAAAGTTCCTGCAGTATTGTATGGTGGTAAAGAGCAAGTTCACTTTGCTGTAGTTATCACTGATTTAAAGGATGCTATTTACACTCCAGAAGCAAACTTTGTTGAAATTGAAGTAAATGGTAGTAAAATCAAAGCTATCATCAAAGAATTACAATTCCATCCATTAACTGACGTGTTGTTACACGTTGATTTTCTTCAGTTATTTGACGATAAAGAAATCGTAATGGAGATTCCTATTAAATTAACCGGAACTTCTCCAGGTGTTAAAATGGGGGGTAAATTGGTTCAAAAATTGCGTAAACTTCGTGTTAAAGCATTGCCTAAGGATATGCCACAAACTGTAGAAGTTAGTATTGCTAAATTAGAAGTAGGTAACTTGTTCCGTGTACGTGACCTTGCGAAAGGTGACTATACTGTAACCAACACAGGCGAAGATACAATCGTTTCTGTAGGTATGTCAAGAGCTTTAAAACAAGCAGAACAAGCTAGCGGTAAGAAATAATTTAACTTACATTTTAAAAAAAAAGCAGTACCCGAAAAGGTGCTGCTTTTTTTTTTAAATGGAGTTGATTTGATCACCAATGCTATGTTGGCAGGTTGGGCTTTTAGATTTTACTATTATATTTGGAGACATGAAATATTTAATTGTTGGTTTAGGAAATATAGGACCAGAGTATGCAAGGACAAGGCATAATATTGGCTTTATGATTGCAGATGAGTTGGTCAAACAGCTGGAAGGCTCTTTTTCAAATATTCGCCTGGCGTATCATGCTGAGGTGTCTTTTAAAGGGCGTAAGTTATATGTGATTAAGCCGACTACCTACATGAATTTAAGTGGCAAAGCAGTGAATTATTACATGCAGGAGCATAAAATTCCATTAGAGAACGTATTGGTTATTGTTGATGACCTGGCTTTGCCATTGGGCAAGCTGCGCCTTAAACTCCAAGGAAGTAGTGCCGGCCACAATGGCCTGAAAAGTATTGAAGCGTTGTGTGGAGGACAGGCTTATCCGAGATTAAGGTTTGGAATCAGTGACAATTTTGGACGTGGCCAGCAGGCAGATTATGTATTGGCTCCTTTTGATAAAGATGAAGAACCGGAAATACCGGCTCTTATCGATAAAAGTGTGGAGCTCATCAAAAGTTTTGTAACGGTTGGTCCGGCTAAGACCATGACCGCATTTAACCAGTAGTTGTAAAACTCGCTATTTTTTGGTGTAGGATTGCAGGTTCAAATGGTTTGCTAATGACATCGTTTGCTCCTGCTGCAATTGCTGTTTCTTTGTCTGTGTCCAACACAGCTGCTGAAAAGGTAATGATTGGTATATTTTCTTTGCCTGGAGCATAGCCCTCCCTAATGAGTTTTATGGCATCTAGTCCATTCATAATGGGCATAAAAGTATCCATTAAGATCAAGCTATAGTCGCGTTCTTTCAGCATGTTGATGGCATCTCTCCCATTTTCCACTACATCAAAATCGATATTCCAGTTTTTTAAAATCTTAACAATCAAGAATTTGTTAATGGGATTATCTTCCGCAACCAGGATTTTCACCCCTTCAAAAGGCTGTAACGGTTTTTCTACGATGGGTAATGTCTCTTCTGTGTCTTTCACAACTTCATACCAATTGGTGAAACTAAATGTACTTCCTTTAAATTCTTCGCTCTGAACTTCCAGTGTTCCTCCTTTAAGTTTGGCCAGATTCTTTACAATAGATAAACCGAGGCCCGTGCCGCCAAATTTGATGGTGGTTTGCTCATCAGCTTGTTCGAAGGTTTCGAAGATTTTTTCAATATGTTCTTTGGCAATGCCTATTCCGGTATCAGACACGGCGAAGCGGATCTGTAGGTTGTTTCCTTTTCTATCGAGTATTTGTACTTTTAAAGTAACAGTACCCTGATTCGTAAATTTAATGGCATTACCTATTAAATTCATTAAAATTTGATTTAGCCGAAGTGAGTCGGCCAGGATGAACGTAGGTAGCTCGGGATCCAAATCCGTTATGAGCTTTAATTTTTTCTCAATTGAAGGAATGCGAAGCAAGTTAATGACCGCATTGCAAGTGCTCACTACATTCGTTTCTGTGCGATTAATCTTGAATTTTCCGGATTCAATTTTTGACAGGTCGAGTACATCGTTGATGACGCCTAAAAGAGAATCTGACGAGATTTGCAATAAATTGACCATTTCCATTTGCGCTTCGTTCAGGCCGGAGTTTTTTAACAAATTGGCAATGCCAATGATGCCATTGATCGGTGTACGTATTTCATGGCTCATATTGGCCAGGAAGTTCTCTTTGATACGCCTTCCTTGTTCTGCCAGGTCTTTTGCTTTGATCAGTTCTTTTTGATAAGCTTCAAGTTCCTTGTTTTTTTTCTTGATTTCGCGCTGGTTCCTGACAAACTGAATAAAGGAATCCACTTTTGCTGATGTGACAAATGGATCTAGCGGCTTATATAGATAATCTACTGCACCGGTATTTAGTCCTCTAACAGCATATTTTGTTTCTTTAGAAATTGCGGTAACAAAAATGATCAAGATATCTTTTGTTCTCGGATTGCTTTTCAAAATCTCTACCAGTTCAAAACCATCCATTTCCGGCATTTGAACGTCGACCATGGCAATGGCAATATCCATTTCCCAGGACAACCTCAAGGCTTCGTTCGGATTGGTAGTACTGATGAGGTTGATATCGTTTCTTTGCAGCAGCGCTTCCAGAGCGATTATATTTTCAGGCCTGTCATCAACAATTAATATGTTAATTTTTTCCATGTATGTTATGTTTGTAGGGATCTTAAGTTTACGCTATCTTTTGATAAATGTTGTTCTTTTTGTCTATGACTTTAAAGCGATTCAATTCGGTGCTTCTTAAGGTCTCTTTTGATCCCAAACATAAAAAGCCAAAATTAGCTAAACTATTGTAAAATAATTCAATAACTTTTTTTTGTAGATCGGTGTTAAAATAGATCAGTACATTGCGGCAGGATATCACCTGGAATTCGTTGAATACGCCATCTGAAGCAAGATTATGCACAGAAAATAGGGCATTTTTTTTCAGAGAATGGTTGATGGATACGGCATCGTATTTTGCGGTGTAGTAATTAGATAAGGTGTGCATAATTCCGGTCTTTTGATAATTTTCAGCATAGTGACGCATTTTTTGAAGGTCATAGATGCCATTTTTTGCATATTCCAGTACGTCAACATTGATGTCTGTGCCATAAAAGAAGCACCTTTCGTACAGGTTCTCTTCTGAGAATAAAACAGCAAAGGAATAAAGTTCTTCTCCGGTAGAGCACCCTGCATTCCATACTTTGATGCGCTGATAAGATCTGAGGTAGGGAATGATATTTTCCGAAACCGATTTGTAAAATTGTGGGTCTCGGAACATTTCTGTAACATTAACTGTAACCTCAATGAGAAAAGATTCGAAATAATCCGGGTCGTTGGTCAGCAAGGTACGCAGGTCAAAAAGCGTTAGTTTTTGAAGTTGCATGATCCGGGTAACTCGCCTTTTTAAAGAAGCTGCTGAGTAATCACTAAAGTCAAATCCGTGTACGTTTTTGATGAGACTGATCAGCTCAGTCAATTCCTTATAGGATATGGTATCTGTTTCTGTATGCATCATTAGCTTAGCCAAACCCTTAACATTGACAATAATTTATCCATATCCACTGGTTTTGAGATGTAGTCATTTGCGCCAGCTTCAATGCATTTCTCCCGATCGTTTTTCATTGCTTTTGCAGTTAAGGCAATGATTGGTAGTCTGGAGAATTCTTTTTTGGTTCGAATGACCCGCATGGCTTCATATCCGTCCATTTCTGGCATCATGATGTCCATCAAGACTAGGTCAATCTGATTATTTTCGCTCAGCCTTTCGATGGCTTCCCTACCATTATTTGCAATTACAATTTTCAGATCATAGGCTTGCAGCGCGCTTGACAGCGCAAAAATATTACGCATATCATCATCGGCAATGAGTATGGTTTTATCTTTCAATACTTTTTCCATTGTAGAGGCACTTTTTACTTTACGGCTTATGGTAGGGAGGCTGCCTTTATCTTGTTTCAACTTATTCATAAATAAGCTAACCTCATCCATTAATCTGTCGTTAGATTTATTGGATTTCAGTACCATGGCCTCCGTGTATTTCATGATGTGAGCCATTTTTTCCTGATCCAGTTCCATAGCTGTATTGATGATCACCGGCACATGTTGGAGATTGGCTTTAGATTTAATTTGATCCAGGAGGTCGAAGCCTGAGATGTCTGGTAATTTTAAGTCTAAAATGATACAATCATAGGTAGTTTTCTCCAATAAATCCAGAGCTTCTTGTCCACTAAAAGCCTGATTCACTTCTACACCTTTATCAGTAAGCTGCTCGGTCAGTAATTTGCTGTGTAACTCCTGATCTTCAATAACCAACACCCGGTTTAAGCTATATTTTGAATAGGCGGTACTCAATAAATGGAAAGCTTCATCAAGCTGCTCTTTTCCAACCGGCTTTTTAAGGAAACCGATGGCACCTTCTTTTTGCGCTTTTCCGGCTTTTTCGTTTCCCGCCGACATCATGTGCACTGGGATGTGTTTTGTTCTCGGATCTGCTTTCAGCTTTTTCAAAATAGTCCAACCATCCATTACGGGTAGCATAATATCCAGTACTATCGCATCTGGCAGTTCTGAGAGAGCCATTTCTAGTCCTACATCACCACTATGAGCCAGAATTGGGGTAAAACCCTTTTCGATGGCATAGTCATTTAGCACATCTGCAAAAATAACATCATCCTCTACGATTAGTAATTTTTGTGATTCGCTTTTACGCGGCTCTACTGAGGCCAAAATGGGGTCTTTTGGGATGAATTGAGCCTTCTTAATTGTTTCGACTTCAGGCACAGTCTGCTCAGTTGATTGCGTTCCGCTATAGTTTTTAGGGATGTAAAGGGTGAAGCAACTTCCTTCGTTTGGCTGACTTTTAACTTGAATTTCTCCGCCGAGTATAAAGGCGAGTTCTTTACTAATGGATAAGCCCAGTCCGGTGCCTCCATATTTTCTACTGGTTGAGCCGTCTGCTTGCTGAAAAGCTTCAAATATTAGCTTCTGTTTGTCCAATGGGATTCCAATTCCCGAATCTTTAACCGAGAAGGCAATGATTTCATCAGTTGTATTTTTCAATTGTTCTGAGAAGAACTGGGTACTTTGGCTTGCTCTGCTAATGTCAATGGTAATCTCGCCATGTTCTGGTGTAAACTTAAAGGCATTGGATAGCATATTTTTAATGATTTGTTCCAATCGCGCTTGGTCTGTTGAAATTTTATCGGGTAAGTTGTTGGCGAGTAATCCATTGAATTTAATCTTCTTACTTTTTGCTAATTCTCCAAATAAGGCATCCATATCTTGTTTTATCGCCTCGGGATTGATTTGTTCAATGATAAGGTCTAATTTACCTGATTCTATCTTGGAAAGATCAAGGATATCATTGATTAGGGTGAGCAAATCTGTACCTGCATTATGAATAACCCCTGCATATTTGATTTGGTCGTCTGTTAAATTTTCAGGACGGTTTTCTTTCAATATTCTGGCCAGGATCAGGATGCTGTTTAAAGGTGTTCTGAGCTCATGGCTCATGTTGGCCAGGAATTCCGATTTGTACTTGCTCGAGATTTCCAGTTCCTCTGCCTTAAGACTCATGGCCTCTTTAGCTTGGTTTACTGCGATATTTCTTTCTTCAAGCTGCTGTGCTTTTTCCTCCAGTTCAGCATTGGTTTGTCTGAGTTCTTCTTGCTGAACGCGGAGTTCTTCTTCTGAGGCCTGCAGTTGTTCTGATTTGTAGACCAATTCCTCATTTGTGGTACGCAACTCTTCCTGCTGACTTTCCAGTTCTTCAGCTTGTTGTTGGGTTTGTTCGAAGAGCGCTCTTAGCCTAAGGCGTGCGGCTGCACTGTTTAAACCGATGCCAATGCTTTCTGTAATGTTTTCCAGGAACAGTAATGCTGATGGATCAGGTGAGTGGTCCATGCCGAGCTCAATAACCGCGATCGTTTCTTCTTCAAAAACAATTGGTAAGACAAATATACAGGTGGGCGGAGCGTCCCCAAGTCCTGAATTCACTTTGATGTAGTCTACCGGAATATTTTCTAGTATTTTACTTTGTTTTTCAGCTGCTGCCTGCCCAATTAGACCTTCGCCCAGACAATATTCCTTGTGTATGTATTTGGTGTTTTGATAGGCATATCCCCCAGTAAATTTAAAGGTTTGTTTGCCTTTGTTGATTAGAAATAACGCACCAATGGGGGCTTTGATATAGTTACAAATTTGTGTGATGATGTTCACTGCAAGTTCTTCAATTTCCTGTTCACCACGCATGGATTCGCTGATCGCAGTAGTCCCAGAAAGGAGCCAGTTTTTTTGTTCGTTCTCTGTAGAGACCTTTTCCAATTGTAAATTCGATTTACGGATATGTTCTTCTGTTTCTTTTTGCTGATCAAAAGTTCTTTTGATATACGAGAAGAGAAACAAGATCAGACAAAATATGGTAAATGCACTACCCATCACCACCCATTCACTTCTTTGGCTGCTTTTGAGGATATCCGCCTTTCTTCGTACCAATAAGCGAAGCTCTACGTTTACAATTTGATTACTAATGCTCAGGATCTGATTTTTGAAGTTCTGGCCAGGGCCGTGCATGACGCGGGTTGCTGCTGCTTCTCTTCCCTGGTTGGTAAAAGTCTGTATTACCTGTTGCATTTCTTCTACTTTTTCATGACCGTAGTAGTCGAGGGAATCTACTCTGGCCATCTGTTCCGGGTTTTCAATAACAAAGTTTTTCAATGCAAGGATCTGCGGCAGTATTTTAGTCGAGTTTTTAAGGTATGGTGCTAAATAATCCCTATCGTTAGATAAGATATAACCTCTAATACCTATTTCAGAATTAAGTACACTGAACTCGATATCTTTGACAAGGTTTATGGCATCGTAAGTATGACTTTGCCATTTCGTATCATCTTTTAATTTATTGATACTGAAGTAGGAGGTAATTGCAGAAACCAGTACAAATGCTAAAGAAATGGTGAAGCCGGTTAATACCTGTTGTTTAAAAGTGAGTTTAAACATATTAAAATTGGTGATTGAAAATTTCAGTAATAATAATTTGATGTGCTTTGAATTGGTTATTTACCCTTAGGAAATGGTTTTTATTGTTTGTTTTTTTTCATTTTGATTTTCAATTTCTAGCGCTGTGTTTTCGCCAGGTGAAACACCATAATCCGAGAGCTAATTTCGATAAGTTCTTCGAGATTATCAAATGGATATTTTACCAACAAATAAATTTTCAATCTTTTTTTGCGGAATATTTTTTCTTTTTAATTAATTAAGTTCATGTAAGGCCTGGATATACGTAGGCCCAATGGGAATAACCAGGTTTCCTATCCAAACCTGATTGCGGTCAAATTTGGTAATTTTATCTTTGGATATGATAAAGGCGCGGTGAATTCGAATGAATTTTCCTTGCGGAAGCAAGAGTAACATTTCATTTAAGGTAACCCTGGTGCTCAGTAATTTATCGTTTGATAAGTGAATTTGTGTATAATTTCCGGAAGCTTCGATGAATAGAATGTCGTTAATGAGCACTTTGATCTGTTCATATCCGTCTTTAATAAACAAGAATGGATCTGAGGGTGAGGACTGATTTCTGTAATTATAGATCTCTAGAGCTTTATTGCTGGCTTTTAGGAAGCGCGGAAGGGAAAATGGTTTGAGCAAATAATCAATGGCATCCAGTTCAAAACTTTTAACGGCATGTTCCGAATAAGCTGTGGTAAAAATAACCATTGGCGGATTGCTCAAACTATTGAAAAAGTCAATACCATTAATATCTGGCATTTTAATGTCAAGAAAAATGAGGTCTATCTTGTTTTTTTGCAAATAAGAGATGGCATCAAAGGCATTGGTAAAGCTTGCCTTCAATTCAATAAAAGGTACTTTGGATGCATGGGAGCTGATCACATCCAAAGCAATTGGTTCATCATCTATCGCAATTGCAATCATTTTATAAAGATAGCTATTTCTTTAGAATTGGAGGGTGAGGTGTATAAAGAACTCTTTTGCATTTTCCCTGATGATTAGTTCATGCTGGTTTGGATACAAGAGTTCCAGTCGGCGTTTTACGTTGTTTAATCCAATCCCACTTTGCATTTTTTCAGGATCGTTGTCTTTTTTAAAATGTATGCTATTGGATACATCAAAATATAGGGTTTTCTCTTGGGTTTGCAAGGAGATTTTAATGTGTGAAGGTTCCTGTAAACTAATCCCATGTTTAAAAGCATTTTCTACAAATGGAATGAGCAGCATGGGAGCAATTTGCAGTTTGTTGAGGTGATCTTCGATTTGTGTTTCTATGGTAATCTCTGAAGTTCTGGGTATTCTTAGTTTTTGTAGTGCAATGTAGTTATTCAGGTAGTCGATGTCACGTGTCAAGAAAATCTTATCCTGATGGTTTTCTTGTAGCATGAAACGCATCATATCTCCAAGCTTTTGAATACCCTCTCCAGTACGTTCCGCTTTTTCTTGTAAAGCAGTACCATAAAGTGTATTTAGTGCGTTAAAGAGAAAATGTGGATTAATTTGTGAACGGAGAAAGCTAAGGCTTGCATCGGACTGTCCGAGTTCTGTTCTTAATTTGGTAAGTTCCGTAGTTGTAGCTGTTCTCTTTTTATAGATGTACCAGGATAAAGTTGAGCTAACGATCAGTTGCGTACCTGTATGGATCAGCGCAACTATTGCAGGCAATGCGCCATGTCCAAATAAAAGTGCAATTAGCCCCATTGGGATACAGGAAATAAGTGTCAGCAGCAATACTTTCCAGAAGTAAGATCTAAAAGATTTTCCCATGTTTTTTACCAATGGAATGAGGTAGTAAACGGAATAGATTACGGTGGCGATTGAGGCGAATGTTACCAGTGTCCAGCCTAATATGATTTCGAACCGAGCCCCGGTTGCCAGCAAGAGTAAGAGGCCTACAAACCATACACCACCACCACCAACAGCATCCAGCTTCATCTGGTTATTGGCATCCTGAACTTTTTTTTCGTCGTCATTTAAATAAATTACCAGTCTTTTTAGACAAAAGTATATACTAATGATGAGGATGAGCCAGGTAGAATATTTAAAGCCCTTCAGGAAAAAGTAATTGTATGCATCTGTTAAATTGTCGAAGCGTTCAAACATGTAGGCGTCTTTGTAGGTATTGAAGATTCCTGTGATTAGTCCGGTTGCCAGAAATAAAGCGATCAGGAGTACAATGGGTAAAGATTTATCTTGCTGTTTAAAAAGTGCTGGAAATACACAGAAATTCAACAATAAGAAGCTAAAATATAGGATGGAATATCGAAAAATTTCAGGTAAGAAAAAGCTGGACAGGTAGGTGGAAGATATCCCCTCTCCGGAATTGGAGATGAGCATGAGCATGGCAATGCCATATAGTGCCGTGGCTATCCAGAATTCGATTTTTGTAATGTCTTTTAGTTTCATGGTTGGCTTGCTTTATTGATTTGATGTACAATGTTACAAAGGCCAGCGCATTCAAAAATTAAAATGTGATGAAAGGCTGAAAAAAAGTGATGAATTTAATTTTTACTTTTGTGAATATGATCGTTTACGGAATTCCAAATTGCAATACAGTTAAAAAAGCCAGGGTTTGGCTGGAGGAAAATGGATTTGATACTGAATTTCATGACTTCAAGAAGAAAGGAATCTCAATAGAAAAGCTGGACCAATGGTGTGATGTGTTTGGCTGGGAAACTGTTTTAAATAAAAAAGGCACAACCTGGAGGAGTTTAACAAAAGAAGTGCAGGAGGAGATTGTAGATCAAGCATCGGCAGTTCGGTTATTGGTGCAATATACCAGTGCGATTAAGCGTCCTGTGGTAGAGGTTGATGGGAAGCCTTTGCTTATTAGTTTCAGTGAAGAAGCTTACGTGAAAGCACTTAAATAGCATTTTATTGGTTTTTTACACTCTTTTTTAATGGCTCATTTTTTGCTTGTTAAAGTTTGTTAAAGTATAATTTACACCGCTCTAGAGCTTTATATTTGAGTTATGATAAAAAAGTTGTTTTTGCTTTTAATATTTATTTTTCCGCTCAAGATCTGGGCTCAAAGCTCCGTTTCTGGTACGGTATATGATTTTGACAGTAAGAAATTTCCCTTACAATATGTTAAAGTTAAAAATCTGATGAATAGTCAGCTTGCTTTAACAAAAGCTACAGGGCAGTTTACCATAGCAGCTAAAGTTGGTGATTTATTAGAATTGTCGTTCATGGGCTATCATACGGATACCCTGTATTTAATCAATCTGAGTCCTAAAATCATTTACCTTCCGCCAAATACTAAAGAATTAAATCAGGTTGACATTATCGGTGCAAAGGTAAATTCGTCGTTATTGTCTCCGGATCCGCAAGCACGGACTTATACACGTGTAGCTACTGACGGTTTACAAGGCAAGAAGAATGGAGACCGCGCCGGAGGTTTGTTATTTAACCTTGGCTATGGTAAGTATAAAAGACAACAGGAGAAAATCCGGTTGCTGGAAGAGCGGGATCAGTATTTGAATGAAATCAACGAAGTTTTTACAGAAGAATATGTATCTGGCCTGGTCAAGCTTAAAGGCGAAGATTTGAAGAATTTCATGGCGCTATACCGTCCGCCTGAAGAGTTGGTTAAAAGCGAACGTCCATTTAATTACGCTTACTACACCGTGCAGGCTTATCATACCTGGTTAAAGCTTTCACCTGAACAACGCAAACTTTCATCGATGCCGAAGTTGAAGGCCGATTAATAAAACCGTTACAATGCTATTGGTTAATCACTGATTTTATACCTTTATTTAAAATCTAAGAGTAACTAACACGATTATGTTTCATAAATCAATTTTATTGTGGGCGCTATGCTGTGTCTGCAGCCTTGCTGTTTTTGGGCAAGAGCTTAATTCCCAATCCAGCAATTACGATCCTCATGCGGCTTTTACTCCGCTTTTTTATACAAAGAATGGTAATGGATATCGATCTGCGAATGGTTCACCCGGACCAAAGTACTGGCAAAATAAGGCCGATTATAGCATCGTTGCGAATTTGGATGAAGTTACACATACCGTTTCAGGAACAGTAACAATCACTTACAAAAATAACAGTCCCGATCAATTACATTATCTCTGGTTACAGCTGGATCAGAATTTGTTCGCTTCTGGCTCCAGGGGAAACGCGGTCATAGAATCGGGGAGCCGTTATGGTGCGCGCGGTGAAAAAGTGGAGGGTGGTTATCACATCAGTGGAATTTCAGTTTCACAAAAGCTGAAGCCCATGAAGTTTAGTTCGTTAATTGAGGACACACGCATGCAGATCCGCTTAGATCAGCCCTTGGCTGCCGGAGGGGATGTGATTACGCTTAAGATGAATTTTTCATTTGTTGTTCCTGTTAATGGGTCTGACCGTATGGGGCACCTGGCGACAAAAAATGGTGAAATATTCAGCATTGCCCAATGGTTTCCACGGATGTGCGTATATGATGACATTCTGGGTTGGAATACCTTACCTTACTGGGGTGCTGGAGAGTTTTACTGTGAATATGGCGATGTTTATTTTTCGATCACTGCGCCTGCCACCCATATCGTAATGGGTTCGGGTGAACTTTTGAATCCCCAGGAGGTCTTTACTGCACAACAACTGCAACGCTGGAATGCGGCGAAATCAAGTGATAAAGCCATTGCAATCCGTTCAGAGTTGGAGGTGACAGATCCAAAATCACGTCCATTGAAAGATAAACTGACTTGGAAGTTTACAATGAAAAATACCCGCGACGTGGCCTGGGCTTCGTCGAAAGCTTTTGTCTTGGATGCAGCACGGATTAACTTGCCTGGTGGTAAGAAATCTCTGGCTGTATCTGCTCAACCGGTGGAAAGTAATGGACAGGATAGCTACGGCAGGGCTGTGGAGTATGTGAAAGCTTCGATTGAACATTATTCGGGTAAATGGTTTGTGTATCCTTATCCTATGGCGGTGAACATTGCTTGTAATGTCAGTGGTATGGAGTATCCAGGAATTGTTTTTTGTGGTTGGACTGCCAAAAAATCAAGTGTATGGGGTGTAATTGACCATGAATTTGGGCATACCTGGTTTCCTATGATCGTAGGTAGCAATGAACGTAAATATGGCTGGATGGACGAAGGTTTTAATATGCTAATCAATGGACTATCTACCGCTGCATTTAACAACGGCGAGTACGTTAGCCCAGCGACAAACATGAACCTGTTTGCCAAGCGGACAGAAAATCCTGCGGCTGAATACATCATGTTAACACCCGATGCGATGCGTGAAGCCAATATTGGCTTAAATCTGTATTACAAACCGGCAGCAGGATTAAACATTTTGAGAAGCGAAATTTTGGGTCCAGATCGTTTTGATTATGCCTTTAAAAAATATATCGAGGCTTGGGCTTTCAAGCATCCTGCACCAGATGATTTTTTCAGATCGATGGAAAATGGAGCGGGTGAGGACTTAGCCTGGTTTTGGCGGGGTTGGTTTTTGGAGAACTGGAAAATGGACCAGGCCATTACTGTTGTTAAGGAAATTAAAACAAATGGTAACCTAACCGGCTATGATGTTGTGATCGCTAATCTGGAACAATTACCCATGCCAATTATTCTGGAAGTAATGACAAAAAGCGGTAAAACGGAGACGATAAAAATTCCTGTTGATGTATGGATGCGGAATAAAACCTGGACGGTTTATTACCCGACAACTGAAGAGGTGGTTTCATTTACACTGGACCCGAAGCATGTATTGCCGGATGTAAACTTAGATAACAATACTAAAGTTAGCCCTTTTTTATAGTAACGGCATCTTATTTTGGCATTTAGTTGAGCATTTAATATCGTAAGCATCATCATTCTTAGCCTGGCCAACATGCAATTTACTTAAAATATGCCTTCTCCGAAAAGGCCTAGAAATAATTTGCGCTTCTTCAGCGCAAATTATTCCAGCCTTCGAGGAGAAAGGCTTATTTTACCTTTATTTGAAGAAACTCGCTTTCAGTTTTTCCGCGTCTACTATGGTTTCTGGTTCTTCCAGTTTAATGATCCAACCTTTTTGTTTAAGCGGGGTAATTTCTTCTTTGGCTACAGAAAGGTCTTTTCCTTTGATATGGGTATGGAAAATAATCGGTGCTTTAGGTTCGAAATTTGCCGTGGTGTTAAATAAGATCTCCAATCTGAATCTTGGCCAGATCTGGATATCGCCCAATTGAGCGGAATAGATTTTTTTATTGGAATTGGGAGCAATCATGCCAGCAAAGTCACCTTTAAAAACTCCATTTTTCTCTGTTGTAAGGCTGCTGAGCAATTGAAAAGAACTTTCATTAACCAGGTGAAAGTGTACTACAGAATTGATGTGCTGATCGGTAATGAGTGCAAGATAAACACCTTTGGTAATAAAAACTGCTTCAGGCGCTTTTGTAGCCGGGCGGTTTGATACGATGTCGTTTTCTGGAATGTCGCCATGCACGAGGGTTACTTTATTGGCCAGGACCGGGATTTCAAAATCATTGGAGTCTGTTACGCCAATGGTGGTTTTATCAATAATTCTGGTGATATATCCTTCTATATTTTCGTCTACAAAACGAACGAAGTCTCCTAATTTTAAGTCCATATGCTTATTTGTTGATGAGTTTACAGTCTGTGCTATTCTGATGTTTAGTGCAAACCAAATTTTGTGATAAATGAGCTAATTAAATTTAGCCAGGCTGTAAATTTAGTTATTCTTATTATTTTTGTGGCATGGCAAAACAGGAACAAGTAAACAATCCGCTACATGGCAAAACGCTAGAGTTTATTTTGAAGCAACTGGTGTGGCATTACGGTTGGGAGGAAATGGGAACATTGATTAAAATAGCTTGTTTCAATAATAATCCGACGATGAATTCAAGTTTGAAATTTTTGAGAAAAACGGATTGGGCGCGCAAAAAGGTTGAAAAACTATATCTGAATACCTTCCATTAACCTATAGGATTTTTGGGCGCATTCCTGATTATTGCACAGATGTTAAGCAGCAGTCCACATGGGACTTGGTTTGAAATCAGGTTTAAATTAAATTTCTGTTAACCCCTTGATTTATAAAATGTATTGTCTTATCTTTGCAGTCCCTTATTATAGGGGTAAAGTTTTTAAACATTAATAGAAAACAACAAAAGAACAATGCCAACCATTCAACAATTAGTTAGAAAAGGTAGAGTAGCACTGGAGTTCAAGAGTAAGTCTCCGGCGTTGGACAGCTGTCCACAGCGAAGAGGTGTATGTACACGTGTGTACACCACTACCCCTAAAAAACCAAACTCAGCAATGCGTAAAGTTGCCCGTGTACGTTTAACCAATGGTAAAGAGGTGAATGCCTATATCCCTGGAGAAGGTCACAATTTACAGGAGCACTCTATCGTATTGATCCGTGGTGGTCGTGTTAAAGATTTGCCAGGTGTACGTTATCACATCATCCGTGGAGCATTAGATACTTCAGGTGTTGCTGGTCGTAACCAACGTCGTTCTAAATATGGAACAAAACGTCCTAAGCCAGGACAAGTAGCTGCGGCGCCAACAAAAGGTAAAAAGAAATAATTAGGAGGATAAAAAAATGAGAAAGTCAAAACCAAAAAAGAGAATCATTCTTCCTGATCCGAAATTTAACGATGTTCAGGTGACGCGTTTCGTAAACAATATGATGTTTGACGGAAAAAAATCTATCGCTTATTCTATTTTTTATGATGCAGTTGAACTTGCAGAAAAAAAATCTGGTGAGAATGGATTAGAAGTATGGAAACGTGCTTTAACAAATGTAATGCCTGCTGTAGAGGTTAAGTCTCGTCGTGTAGGTGGTGCAAATTTCCAGGTGCCAACTGAGGTTAGACCTGACCGTAAAATTGCTTTAGGTATGAAATGGTTAATTTCATATGCTCGTAAACGCGGTGAGAAAACCATGAAAGAGAAATTAGCAGGTGAAATTGTTTCAGCAGCTAAAGGTGAAGGTGCAGCAGTTAAGAAAAAAGAAGACACGCATAAAATGGCTGAAGCCAACAAAGCGTTCTCTCACTTCCGTTTCTAATTATACTAGAATCATAAAATGTCAAGAGATTTAAAATTTACAAGAAATATTGGAATCGCGGCTCACATTGATGCGGGTAAAACCACAACTACTGAGCGTATTCTTTATTATGCTGGGGTAAACCACAAGATTGGTGAGGTACACGAAGGTGCATCGACCATGGACTGGATGGTACAAGAAGCTGAGCGTGGGATAACCATCACGTCTGCTGCTACTACTGTTTTCTGGCCTTACCGTGGTAACAAATATCAGGTGAACGTTATCGATACTCCTGGACACGTGGATTTTACCGTAGAGGTAAACCGTTCTTTGCGTGTACTTGACGGATTGGTATTCTTGTTTTCAGCTGTTGATGGTGTTGAGCCTCAATCTGAAACCAACTGGCGTTTGGCTAACAACTATGCTGTTCCACGTATCGGTTTCGTTAACAAAATGGACCGTTCTGGTGCTGACTTCTTAAAAGTTGTTAAACAAGTTAGGGAAATGTTGGGTAGTCATGCTGTTCCATTACAGTTGCCTATTGGTTCTGAAGATAAATTTACTGGTGTTGTTGATTTGATCAATAACCGTGGTATTGTTTGGAATGAGCACGATAAAGGTATGACCTTTACCGAAGTGCCGATCCCAGA
>Ga0116227_10009698_pt1 | contig 17308 bp, 13 predicted proteins | sample S1TSphgellanicum_FD_89693 | JGI IMG/M metagenome (GOLD analysis project Ga0116227, IMG submission 89693) | Host-associated microbial communities from peat moss isolated from Minnesota, USA - S1T2_Fb - Sphagnum magellanicum MG | ecosystem: Host-associated > Plants > Peat moss > Unclassified...
CGGTCGCGGCGCTCGCTCTGTTAGGGATGGCACGCTGCTGAGTGTTGGACGTAATGTTGATCGTCTCGATGCGGCACTCGTTGGCGATGGTTTCAAGAAGCACTTTGCATTCTTGCCCGGTGATCTCATAGATTGCGCGATGCGCTTTGGACTGGGTGATGAGAAGCGTGCCAGCATCGGCATCTTGAGGCAGTTTTTCCGAAGCACTGTAATTCACCGTGACACGCGCTTCGCCTTTGGGCAGTGCTGGCATGGCGGGCGGAAAGATTGGCAAAGGTGTATTTGGCGTTTGCGCTATGGCGGGCAGAGCCGCGAAAAGGGCGGCAAAACCAGCCGCTAAAATACGACGCATCGGAATCTCCACTGAAACGGATTTTCCGTTAGTTTATAATGTCTTCATGAAGCCTGCGAAACGCATCAGCCCCTCGGGCCAAGGGCCATGCCCGCTCTCAGAGTTAAGATGGCCCGATGCACCTGCATCGACGATCTCAATGCCAAGTGCGGCGGCGAGCGCCTCGCTCTCTTCATAAGTTGAATAGGGATCGTCGCGGCTCGCAATGAGCAAGGCCGCAAATGGCAGCTTCCGCGTGATGGGCGCGGCAAAGGCGGGATCGATTTCGGCGATTTGAAGCACGAAGCTCGCAGCTGGCGGCGTCACGAGAAAGGCCCCCCTGATTTTGGCGGCCACATCCTCTGGCACATGGGCGACGGCCAAGGCGCCGAGACTATGGCCGATGATCACCGGCGGTTTTGTCGAAGTGCGCACCGCCTCTGAAAGGTTTTTTATCCAGGCATCGAACTTCGGATGCGCCCAATCATCCTGCGCGACGCGCCGCGCCGTCTTCAATTGCTTTTCCCAGCGGCTCTGCCAGTGATCTTCGCTGGAGTTACCAAGCCCTGGCACAATCAAAATATCGGCGTCGGATGTCAGCATGGAATCAGGCAGTGCGTGCGAGCGGCAGAACGCCTTGGGCTGCGATCTCTGCCTCAAAAGCGCTGAGGATCTTTTCGTAAAGTTCGCCTTCCAGCGCCGAGAATCTTTCAGACCGCGCGGCAAAATCGGGATCGCGCCTTCGCAGTTCTTCCGCTACGCGGCCGAGATGCTGGGTCTCCTCAGCGAGAAGGCCGTCGAGGCTTTGCGCATATCCCGCCGACACAAGCGCTTTGCGATAATGCGTATAGACATCGAGCGCGCGGATTTCGACAAGCCAGGTGACATAAAGATAGACGAGCGCTGCGCGCTGATCTTCACTTTGATCTTGCAGCGCCTCATCGCAGGCATGATCGAGCGTCTGGAAATAATCTTCCGCCGCCTCGCCGCAGAGCAGTGCTTCCGGCGCGTAGGAATCGAATGCTTGTCCGCCGATCTTTATCGCGAGCTTCTTAAGAATCATGGCATGGCGGCCTTCTTCCAGCGCATGCGCGAGCACGGCGGCCGATAAAGACTCGGCCTTCTGGCTTTTCACGATCTTGCGGAAGCCGATATATTCCAGAAAGGAAAATGTATTCAGCCAGCGCGCATGAAGCTGAGGGCCGGAGATGATGCACTCGACCAGCCCTTCAAACCTTTGGTGCAAGCTCATGGATGTGCATCCTTTGTAGTCTCCCCAAACACACGTTTGAAGATCGTATCGATATGTTTGAGATGATAGCCGAGGTCGAAGAGCTCTTCGAGTTCGGCATCGCTCAAGGCCTTTTTGACATCGGCATCGGCTTTGAGAAGCGTCAGGAACTCGCCTTCACCGCGCCAGACAGGCATGGCATTGCGCTGCACGATCGCATAGGCGTCCTCGCGTGAAACGCCTTTTTGCGTGAGCGCTAAAAGTACCCGCTGCGAATGTACAAGTCCGCCAAGCCGGTCGAGGTTTTTTTGCATATTGGCCGGATAGACCAGCAATTTGTCGATGACGCTCGTGATCCGCGCCAAAGCGAAATCGAGCGTGACCGTCGCATCGGGCCCGATCATCCGCTCGACGGAAGAATGCGAAATATCGCGCTCATGCCAAAGGGCGACATTTTCCATAGCAGGTATCGCCATGCCGCGCACAAGGCGGGCTAAGCCCGTCACGTTTTCGGTCAGCACCGGGTTGCGCTTATGCGGCATCGCTGAAGACCCTTTTTGGCCTTCCGAGAAATATTCTTCCGCCTCCAGCACCTCGGTTCGCTGCAAATGGCGGATTTCGATGGCGAGCCGTTCGATCGAGGAGGCGATGACGCCAAGCGTTGCGAAGAACATCGCATGCCGGTCACGCGGGATGATCTGGGTCGAGACGGGCTCCGGCACGAGCCCGAGCTTTTCCGCGACATAGATTTCTACACGCGGATCGATATTGGCGAATGTGCCGACGGCGCCAGAGATGGCGCAAGTCGCGATCTCTTTCTTGGCTTGCATAAGCCTTTCGCGCGCGCGGGAAAACTCCGCGTAAGCTTCCGCCATTTTGAGGCCAAAGGTAACCGGCTCAGCATGAATGCCGTGCGAACGGCCGATCGACGGCGTCATTTTATGCTCAAGCGCGCGGCGCTTCAGTGCCGCCAGCAAAGCATCGACATCGGCGATTAGAAGGTCGGAGGCGCGGGAGAGCTGCACGGCAAGGCAAGTATCGAGCACGTCGGAAGATGTCATGCCTTGATGGACGAACCGGGCCTCTGGGCCGATAAATTCGGCGAGATGAGTGAGAAAGGCGATGACATCGTGCTTCGTCACCCTCTCGATCTCATCGATTCGGGCGACATCGAATGTGACTTGCCCGGCCTTCTCCCAAATGGCTTTGGCTGCTTCTTTCGGGATAACACCGATCTCGGCCAGGGCGTCGCAGGCATAGGCTTCGATCTCGAACCAGATGCGAAAGCGCGTCCGCGGTTCCCAGATTTCAACCATGGCGGGGCGGGCGTAACGAGGGATCATGTTGTGCTCGGCAAAGTTCTTGTTTTTCTCTCGTCCTTCGAGATGCCCGCTTCGCGGGCTCTTAGGCTGAGGGGCGGTCTGCAACAGACCGCGTCTCGAAGCATGCGGGCCGTGGAGCCGTCAAGTTCAGCTTGGGCCGGGAAGTCACCTGCGCCACATCAATTGCGCGACCGACAGGAGAATTTCCGCCGCGATCAGGGCAACGATGATCACCTCCAATCGTGTGGCGCGATCGGCGTCGATGATGTCGTTCAAGGCGCGGGCGGTTTCCGCGATGACTTCGAGCTTATTCTTCAAAGTCTGAGCGCGTTCCTTCAACTCATATTCGTCTTCGAGGCGGGCATAGAGCCGCTCGAGATCGGGACGGTCCCATAAAACATCGGGCTTTTCCTCCACCGCCACGCGGCCCGACACGCGATGCTGCACGAGAAGCGTCTGACCGATCAGCTTCAGCATGCTCCGCCGCCGCCATGGCGGCCGGCCGCTGGCTGCGAGTTTCGCAGCGAAAGGTTCGACAATATCGAAGACGGCGTTGACTTCCCGCTCGTCGCGGCCGAGCGAAACGCTTTTAGCGAGCGCATCCGCGAGCACCAGCAAGCGTTCGGGCGACAGATCCTTCATCGTAATCGCGCCGCTGGGCGAAATCTTATCGTCTTGATCGCCAGAGATTTCGAGAATGGCCATCTCATCGTCCACGTGTTCATGCGGACCTGAGACCCGCAGCTTCACGCGTTGAAGCACATCTTCTTCTTCAAGAGGCGACAGCCCCACCATGACGGCGACGCCATAACGGTAAAGCGCGACGAAGCCCCTTGCGCCGACTTGGAAGGCTAGGGGATTGGCGGAAATCATGTCCGAGCGCTCAAGCCCAGCCGTATCGAGCCGGTCGCCGAGCAGCAAGGCGCGGGCGGTCGTCTTGTGGACCAGGAAGGTTTCCGGACTGAGCGGCGAAACCGTATTCATCGGTGAGATCTATGCGACAGAGCGCGGAATGGAAAGCTCAGGCTGCGTCGCCGGTCCAAATTCATGGGATTTAGCGGTGGCCAAACTTCATTCGCCAGGAGGGCAGAGCCCCTTCAAAGTGTAAAGGCTCGGCTTCAAAGATGGCGCGGGCAATGGCCCGGGCGAGGCAATTTGAGGCGGCAAGTCCAATTTCCGTCTGATCTCGCAAGCTCGGGCGCGCGGCCGCGCGCCCGGTCGCGGCGGCGAAGACCGTATCTCCATCCATCGGCGCATGCGCGGGGCGTAAAGCCAACGCAAGGCCATCCTGCGCCATGATGGCAAGGCGTTTGGCTTCTGCTTTGCTCAAAAGCGCATCGGTGGCGACGATGGCGATCGTTGTATTTTCAAGCGCATCGCCTTTAATCCGCATGTCGAGCGCGCCCGCGGGCCAGGAGGCTGGCCATCCGAGGCCTCCGAATTCGCCGTCTTGTTCATAGGGTGCTGCCCAAAAATGTCCGGTATCTGCGATGGTGGCTTGACCGAGCGCATTGACCGCGGCAAGGGCACCGATGCGAAACCCGCCAGAGGTTTCGGCGCTCGCGGAGCCGATCCCGCCTTTGAGATTGGCGGTGGTTGCTCCAAATCCGGCTCCAGCGCTGCCAAGCTTAAAGTCCTGCGAGGCGGCGGCCGCCGCTTGATATCCGAGGTGCCAATAGACCGGCTCAGCTCCCCAGGTTTTGTCACCGCCGTTCAAAAGATCGAAAAGAATGGCCCCTGGCACGATCGGGACGGCAATATCGCGCACGCGAAAGCCGCGGCCCCGCGTCCGCAAAAAAGCTTGGGTTCCGCCCATGGCATCGAGGCCATAGGCCGAACCTCCTGAAAGGACGAGCGCATCCACTTTCTCGACGCTCATCTCAGGCTCGAGAAGAGCGGTGTCGCGCAATCCTGGCGCACCGCCGTGTGTCGCGACGGAGACTGTGGCGGGTTCATCGAAAATGAGGACGGTGACGCCGGATGCGAGCTTTTCGTCCTGCGCATGGCCTACCAGGAGCCCAGGAACATCGGTTATCAGATTTTTGGCAGAAGCTTTGCCCATGCGGCACTGATTCCTAGGGTAAGATTTAAAGCATGTTCCGTAAAAGTGTACGCGGTTTTGCGATGAAAACATGCTTTAACTTTTTGAATCAGGAGCGAATTCTTATCACTTGGGTGATGCCGCCCAAGCGGAAAGCGCTCTAAGTCAAAGCAATTGTTGAGACGCATCTTCTTGTGCGAAAAGCCGGGACACCTTTTTGGCTTCATGCGCTCAAATGAAAAGCAGATTTCCTTTATGCCTGATGCCGCCGCAAGCGAGAGTTTTTCAAATGGTGTCGAGGCTATTCTCATCGCAGGCCCTACCGCGAGCGGCAAATCGGCTTTTGCGATGGAACTGGCGCTTCGCCGCAATGGCGTGATCATCAATACCGATTCAATGCAGGTCTATCGCGACCTGCGGATTCTCACGGCGCGTCCTGCGCCCAGTGACGAACGCCGCGTCTCGCATTTTTTATTCGGACACGTAGATGCCGCCGTCAATTATTCAGTCGGGCATTGGCTGGAGGATGTTGCGCGCATTCTGCCTGAAATACGGCAGAGCGGGCGGATGCCGGTCTTCGTTGGCGGGACAGGGCTTTATTTCAAAGCCCTGACGCAGGGACTCTCCGATATTCCTCGCGTGCCCGAGGCGATTCGCATGAAATTGCGGGCGGAAGCGGAAGGCGTCGCGCCTGAGGTTTTGCACCAAAGGCTCGCTGCCTGCGATCCAGTGATGGCAGAAAAGCTGCGTCCAAGCGATCCGCAAAGGCTTCTGCGGGCACTCGAAGTTTTCGCCGCGACGGGACAAAGCTTGGCTGGTTTCCAGAACCGGAAAAGCTTGCCGCTTTTCCCAGAAGGGCGTTACGAGGCATTGTTTCTCGCCCCCGATCGAGATGTCTTGCGAAAACGCATTGAGACAAGATTCGAAGCTATGTTAACGGGCGGAGCGCTGGCTGAGGCGGGCGATCTTGCTGCGCGCCGGCTCGATCCGGCCCTGCCTATCATGCGAGCCCATGGTGTTCCGCATCTTCTGAGCCATTTACGTGGTGAAATAACGCTTGCAGATGCTGCGATGCGCGCAATCGTAGACACGCGCCGCTATGCGAAGCGCCAATTCACATTCGCCAAGCACCAGCTTGAGACATTTCAAATGACTGGTGTCTAAAATGACACAAATGCCTGTCCGGCATTAAAAGCTTCATCTCTATGAAAACAAATGTAAATTCGGCGCTTTCGAAAATGTCTTTTTGATCATGTGTTCTTTTTTGCACATCTATTACGTCTTGTTACGGCTATGGACAGAACCAAGCACCTTATCTAAGTTAAAGCTTACGTATAATACCCGTTGTTTCTATGAGATTATGCGTCGATGATTACGAAAAACATTTTCATAGACATCTCCGATCTACTTATTTACGCGATCAAAAATCAGCGAATTACGGGTATCCAACGCGTTGAAATTTCCTTTTTACAATTTTTTATAGACAATAAACTCAATTATACGCTTGTTAATTCGTACGGAATTAATTCTTCGGATTTGGACTTTATTATCCGGAACAGAATTGGGTCTCCGGATGAGCTTTTGCGTGAGTTAAGGCGCGAGTGCATATACCTTGTGCCTCGCAAGATGATCGACAAACTCATTCATCTTTACAAAAAAGTATCTGTTAGTTTCTTCGGCCAGTCGTGCGATGACCTCGCGAAATTAAGGGCTGGTGATACGCTTTTCGTGCCGGGTGCCTATTGGCTTGACGTTAATATTATGCGGTTCTATCAGGCGGCCGCGGCCAAGGGTGTTAAACTGATCGTGTTGTTGCACGATGTTTTGCCGATCACCCATCCGAATCTCATGGTGGAAAATTCTGATCGATTTTTTGGGCCCATCCTTCAGCTTCCGATCCATGTGATCACCGCATCGCATGCCACCGAACGCGACCTTCCTCTCGCAACAAAACTTTTTCCGGGCGCCAGGATGCCGGTTTCGGTTGAAGTTGTGTCTTTCGCTCACGAATTTCCCGGGGTTAAAAGAAATCAGCCGCCAATGGGGCTGACCGGCCGGCTGAAGCGAATGGTCCGCGACCGCCATTTCGTTCTCTGTGTCAGCACGGTGGAAGTGCGGAAAAATCATCTCCGGCTGATCGAGGTGTGGAACAAACTTGCCGCGGAATTAGGGGAGGCGCTGCCTTTGCTGATTATCGCTGGTAAGAGAGGCTGGGAAGCACAGCAGGCGATCGCGCTCCTCGATGCCGCAAACGAACGAGATGAGGTCTCTCCGAACAGCGAACCCGTGCTTTTCGTCGAAGGGCCGAGCGATACGGAATTGCAGTGGCTTTATGCGTCCTGCGACTTCACAGTTTTTCCCAGTCTCGCAGAAGGCTGGGGGCTGCCGGTCGGTGAAAGTCTTTGGTTTGGCAAGGCTTGTGCTGCCTCGAAATCCACATCCATCCCCGAGGTGGGACAGGACCTTTGTGTCTATTTCGACCCGACCCGTGAGGACGAAATGGAGGCTGCGATCAAGACGCTTCTCGATCCGGTCTCACGGGGCTCCTATGAGAGCAAAATCCGATCGGCCCCTTTGCGGACTTGGCATGACGCGAGCCGCGATCTCGCCTGCGCCGTTACGGAGCACCTCGCCAGTTCATCCGTGCTCGCCGAGGAGACGGTGGCGGCATGCGCCCCGCGCTCTTCTCTTTATCAGACGGACAATTTTGTATCCTGATCCCGCGCCCGGCGGAGAGCGGTCTTCGTTGGAAAGCCGCACTGGGCACCTTGGCGCGATGGCGCCTTGCCGTTATACCAACCGGGGCAGTCCGGGCCAGATTCCCGGCTTTGGCTCAAGATGCTTCACACATGCGGACGTGGCGAAACCGGTAGACGCAACGGACTTGAATATTTGAGTGCTCTCGCGGGAAACCGGGGAAGTAGAACTGCCCAAATTCGGGGAACCCTTTCAAATGGCAATCCCGAGCCAAGCCCGAAAGGGAAGGTGTAGAGACTAGACGGGCAGCACCTAAGGCTTTTGAGATACCGGCTCTGTCCGGCGTTTCATGATGGCTATCTGGCCAAGCTAAGGTGAAGGGATAGTCCAGACCACAAACGCTGGCGACAGCGGCGGCGAAAGCCGTAGCAGGTAAGAAAATCCGTAGGGCGAAAGCTCGTGGGGGTTCGAGTCCCCCCGTCCGCACCAAAGCACTGATACAAATGTCATCCAGCCAAGACCGCGGGATGACATGACTAATTCCGTCTTGCAGATTCCCAACAAAAAACAAAATCCGCTGAGCGCGTTTCGGCCGCTACCTAGCTACGCATATTTACTGAAAGTACTAACCCTTACTTAACATCTTTTCTTATAAGCTATGCTGTCTCGCAGATGACGAAGACACTCGATCTCTTACGGTTGCCGGTTGCCAATGGTTATTTGCAAAAATATTTCAAGTTTTATCCTTACGATTGCTTCGATTTTATTAGGCTTTTGCTTTTTTTTTGCATCGACAGTGCGAAATGTGATGGTTGCAAAAACGGCGATATCGTGGATTTACCGGCTGAAGCTGTATTTGTTTACGGCTTTGAAGCCTATCTTGTCATCCTGCCGCATCCCGTTGGCTTTCTGCTTTGACCAGAAAGCCAACGTGTCGATGCTGTTCGCCTTCATGAGCATCGTGATTATAGTAGGTGCCGGCGCTTCGATTGATTTGACGCGGGCCTACATGGCGCGGCAAAAATTAGCCGAAGCTGCGACACTTGCGTGTCAGTATGCAAGCCGGCCCAGTATCATTGATACATCCGCTTCATCCTATTCTGGGACTGGCGGCGGCACGGCTTATATTTCCGCCGTCGATGCTTTCATCACATCTACTCTTGCTTCGCAGCACATCCAATATACGCAGACCACAGCTACGCCCTTCAGCTACACGCAGAATGGAGCTGCGAATGTCAGTTTGACGGCAAGTGTGCCCACATCCTTCATGAAAATTATCAATATCACGCAGATGCCTATCAGCGCGACTTCGCATTGCTATGATAATATCAACAGCCTTCCGCAGCGCGTAGCTAACAGCAACTCGCCGAATATCTTGACAGAAGGTTTTGAAAATATGCCATGCGGTAGTTCGCAGCATCTATGCTGGACCGAACCCAATGGCACAAGCATAGTCTATACGAATAATGGCAGCATTCCATTAAACAATACATTTACATCGACGATCGCCTATACTGGGACGAGCGGCACACAATGGTATGTCATGGGCTATTGCCTCGAAACGGACCTTGTCGGAAATATTCTGTCGACCGTCCCGCAAGGCACGCATTCGGCAGAGCTCGATTGTGACAATGGAAAGGGAACAGCTGGAAATTCCTCTATTTCGACGAAAGCCTATCTCGCCGCAGGCAATTATGAGTTGCGTTATAATTACGCGGCGCGCGTCGATTATGGTGATTACGATCCTGTCTATATTTGCGGGTCCGCGGCGAGCGATGTGTCTTGGGCGAATGACACCAATTCAGCATCATGGCTTCCAAACGCGTATCGTACCAATCAGATCAACGTCTACTTCGATCAGAATACGAATGGCGTGCCCCCGACGCATACGACGCTGGTCTCATCGCAGACACTTGCGGGGTCAAATCTCATTGATGAATGTGTCTATTCGGATGGCTGGATCCAAAGAAGCGTGCGCATCAAGGTGACGACTGCCGGTTATTATTGGTTGAGCTTCGCCGCCGATGGTGCAAACGACAGCTATGGCGGCCAGCTCGATAATATTATGCTGTGTATTGAAACTTGCACCGGCAGTCTGAATGATAATTTCCCATCGAGTTGGCTGGCGGCGAATAATAGCGGTGTCAACAAGGTTCTGTTTGAAGATACGTTTGAATCGCCAGTTCAATCGTTTAGTTGCAGCAATTGCGGTGTTTCGACTGTCAATCTCTATGCGAGCGACGGGACAAGCGGCTCATCAAGTGGATGGTGGAACCAAAGCGCGAGCGGATGGGCGACTGGTCCCTATAATCAAATAGATTATTACGATTATCTGCCATATCAAGGCAGCCAATATATCGAACTGGATGGTAGCCTTCATACGATTTACGGAACATCGACGACGGAATCGACATCGAACCGTTCGATAAGCAGACCTTTCTTATTGGCACCTGGCTATTATGAGGTCGATTACGATTATATTTCGGATTTGACTTTTAGTGCTATCACAGCTGTCAGTTGCGCCGCTGCTCCCACCGCTGCGAATATAGCATCTTTCAATACGTTTGGTACTCAAACAGGGACCGCGGTCAATCGGATCAACGGAGCTTCGTTTCCCGGGACCTCTTATAATACAAATTTCGTAGCTGTATTTGTGGCGAACGGGCAATTGGTGAGCACGCCGAATGCCAGCAGCATCCAAGAATATCAAACGACCTACACAAATCCGGATGGCTCGACCGCTGCGAGCTATTCCGCAGCCACGGCCCCGCTCGATTACGTCAATTTATCGAGCTATAATGCAAGTCAGTCAAACCCGATCATCGATTTTTGTGCCTACGCTTCGTCCTGGCAATCGCGGACGGCCTATATCGAGATTACGAAGCCTGGCTATTATTGGCTGACGCTGTCAGCGCTTGGCGAAAGCGATAAAATTGGCGGTGCGATCGATGACGTAAAGCTTACTGCTTTAGGCAGTCTCTATATGAGTTCACCGCCCTCTAATCCGGTGACTATTCCCGTACCTAGTCCGCAGCCCGGCGCGGCGACCATCTTCACTGGCTTTGAAATCATCTCTGATCCGCTCACCCCGCCGGCCGCCTTGCAGTAAAAACCGAATCCTTTTGATGTGCCATGCCATTACGGCCATCTGACAGGGCTTAGGGTGCTGCCAAGGCCGTTTTTAGTTTGCCAGCGGCTCATGATTCACCAGTGGCGATAACTCTTACTTAACATTTCCATGTTTCGCTCTGATTCGTCGCAAATGACAAAGACGCTCGATCTCTTAAAGGCGGTCGGCCAATGGTTATTTGCAACTTTTTTTCAGACCTTACGGTGCTTTTTATCTTTAGTTTGTACCTGCTTGTTGACTCAAAAGCGACGCGTGCGCGTGTCTCCAAAGCAGCGACAGTCTGGCTTCAGCATTTTAGCGCTTATGCGTCCAAGTTTTCGAAACCTATAAGTGTGTCGCTCTGGGGCATCGCGACTTTCCGCAGTGCCCAGAAAGCCAATGTTTCAATTCTCTTCGCGTTCTTGGCTACCATTATCATTCTCGGCGCGGGCGCTTCGATTGACCTGACCCGGGCCTATATGGCGCGTGAAAAATTGGTCGAAACAGCTACGCTTGCGTGTCAATATGCGGAGCGTCCGAACATTGTCGGCACATCCGCCACGTCCTATTCCGGTTCGAGCGGCGGAGCGATTTATATATCCGCGGTTAATGCTTTCATCACTTCTACGCTTGCTGCGCAGCACATCCAATATACGCAGACGACGGCGATACCCTTCAGCTACATACCAGGTGGAGCAGCCAACGTCACTCTGACGGCAAGTGTGCCTACGGCTTTCATGAAAATCATTAATGTCGCGCAGATGCCAGTCGGCGCGACCTCGCATTGCTATAATAACATCGCCAGCATTCCGCAGCACGTGGCTTCCAGCGGATCCGCCTTCCTGCTGCAGGAAGGATTTGAAAATGGTTCGACCACCATGCCTACGGATTATATTTTGCCGACGGGTGTCAACGGAAGCCAATCCTCGCCCAATAACTCTTTCACCTCGACCGTGGGCTACACCGGCGTCACCGGAACCCAATGGTATATTATGGGATATTGCCTCGAAATCGACCTCGTCGGGCAAATTCTATCGACAGTTCCTCAAGGCACCCATTCAGCCGAACTCGACTGTGAAAACGGATCGCACAGCGCGGGCAATTCTTCAATTTCGGCCAAAACCTATCTCGCCGCGGGCAATTATGAGCTGCGCTATAATACTGCATCGAGGGTCGATTATCCCAGTTACGATCCGGTTTATCTCTGCGGATCGGCGGCGAGTGATCTTTCGTGGGCTAACGACACGAACTCATCTGGCTGGAGCGTGACAAATGCGCTCCGGACAAATCAGATCAACGTCTACTTTGATCTTAATAGCAATGGCACGCCCCCCACACATACGACGATCGACGGATCGCAGACGCTTGGCGGCTCAAACCTGATCGATATGTGCGTCTATTCCAATAGCTGGATCGAACGCAGTGTACGAATCAAGGTGACGACAGCTGGATATTATTGGCTGAGTTTCGCAGCCGATGGCAAGAGCGATAGTTATGGCGGTCAGATCGATAATATAAGGCTATGCGTGGCAACCTGCACGACGAGCTTGCAGGATAATTTTCCTTCGACGTGGGTCGCCAGCAATGGTGCGAATGTTGCTCTTTTCGAAGATAATTTTGAGGCCCCAGTCTATAGCGGCACTCCCTACAATAATAATGGCAACATGTATAACAGCAATGGCACAAGCGGTTCATCAAGCGGCTGGCCGTCGCAAACTGCCAGCGGCTGGGCTATGGGAGCAGCAAACCAGCTGCCTTATTGGACGGCCACTTGTCCGCAAGGTAATCAGTGTGTCGAATTAGGTTGGACCAGCAACAGTTTTATCAGCCGGCCATTTTTATTGGACCCTGGTTATTACCAGGTCTCCTATGACTACGTGCCAGAAATTAGCTTCTCATCTCTGTCTGGCGTCTATTGCGGAAGCACACCGAACGCCGCGAATATATCGTCCTTAACGGGGGCGGCGAACCAGTATGGCACAATCCGCTATTATAATACTCAGACGGGTGCGAAGACGAGTCTCGCAACCAATATCGTCGGCGTGTTCATGGCGCATGCGCAATTGGTCAGCACGGCCAACTTGAACAGCACATTGGGCGCGACGACCCAATACACGAATCCCAATGGGACGACGTCAACGACGCCGGCGGTGGCGCCGAATAGCATCAGTCTTAGCAGCTATAATTCCGCACAGAACAATCCTTTGCTCGATATTTGCGGCTACGCCGCGTCGCCGCAACTTACACGCACCGCTTATGTTTCGATCCAAAAGCCTGCCTACTATTGGCTGACGCTGTCGGCGTTGAGCAGTAATGGTTATGGCGGCTTTGTCGATGATGTGAAACTGACTTCGCTCGGCAGCCCATACATGAGTTCGCCGCCGTCGAGCTATGTGACAATCCCGGTGCCAACTCCGCAGCCCGGCGCTGCGACGACCTTTACAGGCTTTGAAATCATCTCGGATCCGCTGACCCCGCCGGCCGCCTTGCAGTGAAAAAATAGGGGCAGCCGCGAAGACGACGAAAGCTTCGGGATGGTTTCACGGGATAAACTGACCGATATGACTTCTGAGAATCGGAGAGATTTCGATTCGCTTCACTGGCGCAGCCAAAATTCATTTTGAGGCTCAAAGAGCGAAATGGCCCGAGTCATCGCGGTAGCAAATCGTAAGGGCGGCGTTGGCAAGACCACGACAGCAGTGAATGTAGCCGCCGAATTAGCCGCCAGGGGCCGCAATGTACTTCTTGTGGATCTGGATCCGCAGGGGCATGCTGGTCTCGGTCTGGGAGTCATAGCCCAAAAAGGTGAATCGACGGTCCATCAGGTTTTCCGGCAATCATCGAGCGATATCGCGGATGCCATCAAGAAAAGCGATGTCTATGGTATTCATGTCCTTCCAGCGGAACGTAATTTCAAAATACATGAGGCGCTAAATGAGCCACTCCGGCTATCGAGAGCCTTACAGAAAGTGAGCGCTCGATATGACGAAATTGTCATAGATACAGCGCCGGCGATAGATGTGACTTCAATCGCCGCCCTCGCGATGGCTCATCATGTGTTGATTCCGATGCAGCTCCATCACTTAGCTTATGATGGAGTCGTTCTGTTTTGCGAGATGCTTCTTAAAGCTGTGACGACCTTCAACCCGAAGTTTTCGGGGTTCGCCATTGTGCCGATACAAATCGATATGCGCCTCAATTTGCAGCGAATTATATTAGCCGAGCTTCTAAAGAAATTTGGTCCGAAGCGCATATTTCGAGGGATCAGGGCGGATATCGCCGTTGCAGAAGCATTCGGTGCTAAAACCGTTGTGCGCAAATATCGTTCGAGCTGCCGCGCGGCGAAAGATTATGAGCTTCTTTGCGACGATATTTTATCCTTCTGGCCACATCGCTTTAAGCGATTGGATGCTCCATTGGAGATGGCCAGTTGATGGTATTTGCTTGCCTGACGACTTGCTGCTTTATGGTCTTATAAGGCCAGAATTAGTATGAGATCTTATAGAGGCCGACATTCACGATGCCTGTCTCGAACCCCGCTTGACAATATCCAAGATAATATTCCCACATGCGTTTGAACCGCGGGTCGAAGCCTTGATCTTGAATCGCAGGCCAAGCCTTTTGAAACCTGCGCGTCCATTCTGCGATTGTTTTGGCATAGCTATCGCCAAAGAACTCTGTATGGACGAGCTTTAAGCCGGCTTGAGCCGTTTCGCGCGCCATGATCTCAGCCGATGGCAGCATGCCGCCCGGAAATATATATTTTTGAATAAAATCTGGATGCCTGCGGTAGAAATCGAAATAGTTGTCTTTGATCGTGATGACCTGAAGCACAGCTGCACCTTGCGGTTTCAATCTTTCTTTCAGCTTTGAAAAGAATACTGGCCAATAGGCTTCACCAACGGCCTCCAGCATTTCGACGGAGACGATGCGATCATAGGTGCCTGCCGTGTCGCGATAGTCTTCCAGGCGAAGGTCACTTTTCGCGGCAAAACCTTGATCGCGCATACGCGATTGCGCGTAAGCGAGCTGTTCGATCGATAGCGTCAATCCAGTCAGTGAACAGTCGTAACGCGTCAGCAGACGTTCGGCGAGGCCGCCCCAGCCGAGCCCGATTTCAAGCACCTGTTCGCCGCCAGAGAGATTGAGCAAATCGAGAATGCGATTGAGCTTGGTCTGTTGCGCGGCTTCAAGGGAATCGGACGGAGCGGAATAAAGCGCCGACGAATATGTCATGCCTTGGTCGAGGCATTGCTGATAGAATGAATTACCGAGGTCGTAATGGGCCGCGATATTGCGGCGGCTGCCGCGTTTGGTGTTTTTGTTGAGCGCGTGACGGAGCCTCAGCGCCAGGCTCGGGGGCCGGACGCCGCCGACCGAGGTCGTCCCCCAAGACTGGCTGCAGGCAAGTTTCAAGAGCGCAACGAGGTTCGGCGTGGACCACTCACCGGCCATATAAGACTCAGCAAAACCGACATCCCAACCCATGAGCAAACGCCAAAACAGCTTCCACGGGCGATGGACCGTCAGTTGCGCCGCAGGAGCGCTTCTTCCGTCATAGGCAATGAGGATTTCCTTGCCGCGCGGCGTTTTGATGAGCAAAGGCCCGCAGCCCATACCCCGTACTAAAAGGCGGTCGAGACATTTTCCAATGAAGGTTTGCGCTGCCGGCTGGTGCTCCATGGAGATGGACTGGACGGCCGTTTCTTGTTGTTGTGAGGGCATGCGTTTCATTCCGGGATTTTTGAAGTACCGCTAACAATCGAGATCAAGTCTTCGGGCGGTGGCGGCCGGGGCCGCAGCCTTATCCCTTTCAGCCAAAGGCGCAGCGCTTCCCAATGGATAGCCGCGGTTATTTTGAGAGTGATGACGGGGATTGCGCGAAATATACGCAGGAGAACTTCATCGCTCAGTTCTCTACGCATGCCGACGAGATGTGCGTTCAAGACGAGCTGATTGCCCATGTATGTATCGATCGTCACTGCGACGTGCTTACCTGGAAGGCCCACTTGGAATTCATAGCGCAGATTCATGTCCATGAAGGGCGATACGTAGAATTTCTTGTCGCAGTGCTGATGAATGGCGTGGGATTCGACATCTACGGGGATCAGGTAGCTATGTCTTTGATGAAAAGTATTATGCACTTCGTAGATTAATGCGGCAAGCGTGCCGTCCGCGCGATGACAATAGTAGACGCTGAGCGGGTTGAAATTATAACCGAGCGTACGCGGGACGCAGAGCAGCCGGATCATCATTCCTTTCGTCTCAATCCCGGCTTCTGCGAGATGCCGTTCCGCCTGAATCCGGAGCGGCGTGCCGCTTCCGTTACCATGATCGCGGTCATGTAAGGCGAAGAGATTGAAACGATTATGGGAGAACCAGCGCAGCCTGCTCGCCAGCGCGGGCAATTCGTCCAGGTCGATCAGAGTCCAGAAGGCGCTATAGCGAAATCCATGCGGCCTGGGACTCAAACGGTGATGCGAGACGCAGCCTACGTAGAGCGCGGAATGGCCACTCACCTTGTCGCCTCTCGCGCTGCCGCCGATGCAGGCTGCGTCGCCAAGACGATACGTCCAGACTCATTTGGCACGGTCCACGGGCGCCGGACGCCGCTGAGCTGCTCGGCAACCGCTAAACCGGCCTGAAGCCCATCTTCGTGAAAGCCAGAACCGAAATAAGCACCGCAGAACCAGGTGTTCTGTTTGCCTTGCAGCGACCATAAATGACGCTGGGCATTGATCGCATTGGCATCGAACATAGGATGATCGTAGATTTCGCTGCGATGCAGGGTTCCTGGCAGCGGCGGCCGCTGCGGGTTGAGGCTGACGAATAAAGGTGTTTGACTCTGAATATTTTGCAGGCGATTCATCCAATAAGTGACGCAAGCCTTTCTTTGAGGCGCCGTCCGCGACCCAATATAATTCCAGCTCGACCAAACGGCACGGCGCTTCGGCATCAACCCAGGGTCTGAGTGCAGCACCGCCAGATTGGAATTATAGCGAAACGCTCCGAGAAGCTCCCTTTCCTTTAGGCTTGCATCAGCGAGCATGGCCAGCGATTGGTCGGCATGGGCGCTCATGACGACATGATCATAGGTAAGGGTTCGCATCTTCGTATCCGTGACGAAGACCTCGTTCCTGGAGCGGCTGACCGAAACCACGGCAGTGTCGCGTTCGATGCGATCTGCGAAAGGACGGCTCAAACGCTCAACGTAAGTTTTGCTGCCGCCTGTCACGGTCTCCCAAACAGGCTGCCGTGTCGCTTGCAGGAGTCCATGATTGTCGTGAAAGCGGATGAACGCCGCCGCGGGATAGGAAAGGATGTCGCTCGGCGATGCGGACCAAATGGCGCTGGCCATGGGCAAGAGGTGGTCATCCCGGAAAGCGGCTCCAAAACGGCCCTTGTCAAGATAGTCGCCAAGGCTGATGTGCTCGTCGCTCAAAATACGGGCATCGGCCGTTGCTTGGCGATAGAACCGGAAAAGATCTGCGAGCATGGACCAAAAGCGCGGTTGAATCACATTCCGGGGTGGCGCGAAGAGCCCGGAAAGGCCTGTACCGGAAGATTCGAGTCCGCC
>Ga0116227_10009699_pt1 | contig 17306 bp, 17 predicted proteins | sample S1TSphgellanicum_FD_89693 | JGI IMG/M metagenome (GOLD analysis project Ga0116227, IMG submission 89693) | Host-associated microbial communities from peat moss isolated from Minnesota, USA - S1T2_Fb - Sphagnum magellanicum MG | ecosystem: Host-associated > Plants > Peat moss > Unclassified...
CCCCCCCCCAGACTTGAGCTGGGAAAAACATGGCATGGTTTGAGTAGAAATCAAGGTGCTGCAAGAGAACATGATGAATAGTACCAAATGCCGGTAGGAACTTGAGTGAGTTCCAACTTGAGGCAGAATCGATGGTATCCATCATTATAATTATAGCAAAACAACATCTAATCAACATCGTTTGTCCTTTGACATACTTGACATGGATAGTCAAGTGGAGGAATCCAAGTCAATGTGATGATGGTAGGATCTAAGTTCAGCAAGTGGCAGGGTGCACAATTTTTGGAATGATCCTGAATTGTGCGTTCGTTAGCTCCTTGCAACTCCAACACACCTAAAGGCATGATTGCTTTAATCCTCAAGATAGTGTGATTGGAAGAAGTGTCTAAAGTATATTAGGTTGTTGTTGGAAATACACAAAATCACCAACATTAAATTGTCTCACCTTAGGTTTGTAACTGCCACCTCATGTGTGTGCACATTATAAGGTGTCTCGATGTTGTGCAATGGACAAGTTCTCCATGGCCATGGGCATAACCCTCCTGAATAGAATAACCTTCTCTACAATGACCCTAGCCCAAGTGGTTGGGGAGTCCAAGTCCACAACTTGGTCCATTTGAGCAGCAATGGAAGAGGTGGAATGGGATGTCTCCCAAAAAATAAAAAGTAAGGAGAGAAATGAGATAAAGAAGCATGTTTGGACATCTTATAACCCATGGCGATGTAAGGTAGGGCTAAGTCCCAATCCTCTTTGTTCCTAGTTAGGCAAATCTTCTTAAGTCCTTTTTTACATGTCTGAACCATCCTCTTTACAAGGCCATCAGCTTGGGGATGATCCCTTGAAGTTCGGCGATGGTCAATGAAAGCATGATCAAATAGGTATTGGAATTTTCCTTTGAATTTTGATCCTTGATCAGTAAGGCACTTAACATAAGCCCCAAACCTACTTAGGACTTGTTGTAAGAAAGCATGGCTAGTGTTGTATGATGACTTTTTTAGTAGCACAACAGGCCTGACCCACTTTGAGAAATGCTTAATCATAATCATGATGTAGACATTACCCCTAAAGGTCTATGGTAATTCTTCAGCTAAATCACATGACTAGTGATAGAACATGCCTTGAATAAGGAGTGGAGAAAATGTTAACTATTGAGAGGAAAAAGAAGTTCTCATTCTATCACATTGTTCACACCTAGCAATGATGTTTCGGACTTGAACATACATACTTCTCCAATGGTAATGAGGAACGAGAACGCTATAAATACGCTTAACTCCAAAGTGTCCAAGCTTCGAGTGTACCTTATGAATAAAACTAGGCCGTTCATGTGGTGGAGGAACCACTTTATTGCCTTGTGGTAAGCATCGGATGAGGTGATTGTCCCTCCATGAGTAGCGTTTGGACTATTGTTGTATGCAATCCTGTTAACTTGATGTAACTTGGGGAGGGTATTCCCCATGCCAAAGAAACCTCAAAATGTTTAAGTCTTCCCATATATCCACAATGGAATGTTCAACCAGGTTACATTGCAGTAGTGCAAGATAACTAGATGCATAAGATACATGTACTGTTAGAATCAGGTCGAAGTTTTGCATGGCTTTTAAGAAATCTTCACAGGTAATGAGGGGCCTTCGTGACATGGTATCTGTGTTCTGATGTGTCATACTAGGTTGGTGAATAACCTTGAACTCATACTCCTGAAGTATAAGCGCCCAATGAGTTAACTTATTAGTAAGCTTGTCGTTAGTTATCAACCACTTGATAGGCTGGTGGTCGGTATACAAAGTGAACTTGGTGCCATAAAGATAGGGCCTGAAATGTATGACAACCCATACCATAACAAGACACTCCCCCTTGTATGAAAAGTAATTACTCTCAGCCTTGTTGCTTCCGGATGCCTAGGCGATAACATATTCCTTGCCTTCCTCATGAAGTTGGCCAATAATAACACCAATATCAAAAGCACTCTAGTTAGTGTGTAGAATGAAAACCTTGCTAAAATCAAGTTTTTCAGAATGGGGAACTCATAAAGCTTTTCTTTGAGTGTGTTGAAAGCTTCTTGAACCTCTTCACTCCATGTCCAAGTAACATCCTTCTTTTACAATGCATAGAGAGGATGAGCAATAGTATTGAAGTCTTGCACATAAATCTTGTAGTAATTACATAGTCCAATGAAGCTCCTCAAAGTGTGAACATCAACAGGATTGGGCATCTCTAAAATGGCTATTACTTTGGCCCAATGAGCCATAATACCATTTTGTAGAATTCTGTGTCCAAGGTAGACTATTGTGATGATAACAAACTCATACTTTTTAGGATGGATCTTCATATTAACTTTGTGGAGCTTCTTGAATAACTCCTCAAGATGAGCCAAGTGCTGCAGGAGTCCCTTGATATGCACTAGGACGTCATTTATGTAGCACCTTAGGAGATTTACCCCTTCAAGAACCTAGTCCATGACTCGCTGAAAGAAGAGAGGTGCATTCTTCAATCCAAAAGGCATTACAAGCCATTCCCACAACTTGTTGCTTCCATGGAATGTTGTTTTTTTACAATCCTTCGCATCGAGCACAATCTGGTTGAAGCCTTGCCTTAGATCCACAATTATGAAGATGTTTGAATCTCCAATGCTATCAAATAGTTCTTCAAGGATGGGCATGAGAAACTTGTCTTGAGGTGTAACTAGGTTCAAAGGCCTATAATCCCCGCACTTCCTTTTTTAAGTCCATAGTCCAACTAAATCCTTCTTTGCTAACATTACTATAACAGCTGTGAAATCAAAACTTGATGGCTGAATGAGGTTAGCCCCATGGAGCTCTTTGCATCTTTCATCTACCAGTTCCCACTCATGTTTGTTCAACCTATGCCTCCTTCGATAGATGGGTGTTTCATTTATAAGGTTTATAAAGAATTGCATGGTTTTACACCTACCTAAGTCTTTCATTGAGAATATGAAAAAGTTCTCATACTTAATTAGTAAGTTTGTGACATGGTCTCTTTCCTTCTTGGTGAGTTGGTTCCCCATAACGAAAGGGTAGTTGGAAACACATGGAATGGAATTGGAAAGTGTGTTTGAAGAACTTGGTGTATTGGGTTCTCCACTATCTAATTATGCAGATTCATAAAAGGTTGTAATTGTTTCTCTAGAAGCTGATGTACTTCCAGGTGTATTAAAAACAACTTGAGTCAAATTACATAATACCTCCTCCCCCCCAACACTAAAAGTGAAGTGTAGAATGTTGAAGATAGGCAAATGTACTTGGTCGGGATGCCATGTAGTAACACTGCTAGAACTGCAAGCTAATTGAATCAATGTTGGTGTTGTGTACATTTGAAAGAGTACACAAGTTACCAACAACCATGTAATGTAGTTTAGGTCCATGCTTTTCCCTAGTAGAGCATTATGCTCCAATTTAGTCACCTTGGTGTGACTAGTAGTGTCAGTTTGAAACCCCATAGCCCTTTCTCTTTCTTCTGGGCTTGGTTCATCCTAAGTGGCTGAATCATGACAATACACCAGGCCTAGTCCATCTCCCTGAAAGGCATGTGCTCATGGGAAGGAAATAAAGGTGGGCCAAACACCTTTTGGTTTTCCTATTGTGTTTGCAAGAAACCAAGGAAGTTTCTCTTGCCTTGTAATTAGTTGGCAGGAGCTTTGATCATCTAATATGTGAAAAACTTGCAGGTTGGGGTCTCTAATTGTGTATCTCAAAGCCAACTGCATAATTAAAAGTGGTGCAAGGTTGGTCCACCAGTTGCGCAACCAGTGCGCATGGGAACTACATTGTGCCACATCGAGTAGGAGTAGCTTTGCAAGGTAATGCTTGACCAACATGTAATGCTCTTGGACTTTCTCCCTTTGGTCAAGCTAAAAAAGGGTGTTCTCGATTATATAACCAAACGTAGGAGAAATGGATTGAGCCCAAGTGATCAATCGTACCATGTCTATGAAAAAATCGGATCTTATGTCATTCAAGCCTTTTCCAAATCTAGCCGTTGAAAATCGTTGACATTCCCAACCTGAAATGATGAGGTCCACAGGGCCAAATAATTCCATATGCTTCTTCTGAATTAGTTGTATGTTAGAGGATAGGAAAGTGAAATTGGCCTTCCATGCAATGGTTGTAAATTGTTGTGGAAATTTGGTTGTGAGCTCCATCATTCTCGATGCTGCCACTTGCCTTGCAATAGGATTAATGTTTACATAGAAATACCTTTGAACCACCATCCCTGACTGTAGTAGGGTTTCGAAATTTGTACCAATACCACCGAAAAGCTTTAATAATGTAATCCCTTCCTTAGGCGATGTCCAGGCGATTAGTTAATCAAGTATTGGCTTAATCGATTTGCCATGGTTCTCCATGTTCTCAAAACTAAACAAAGCTTTGACCAAGGGCTTGTGGGCTACTTTGAACTTCTATAAAACTTCTGGTCCATGTTGAATTTTGTAGGAAACACCTTCAAACTTTTAGTAGCTTGGGCATAAATTGTCTCCTCTTCATCTCTTTCTATCCACTCGTGGCTAGCTTGTTAGATGTAGGAAATGGTGTGTGCTTCCTTGAGCATACAATGGTGAGCCATAGGACTATGGTTCCTACGTAAATCAAGGGGTATGTATCCTAGGTGGTTGCCATTAGTCTCCCAATCCACTTGGTAGTACGCATGTTCGAATTAGTTATCAATTGTGAAACCTGGTGGAAATAGGGCCTCTTGCCCGATGAACACATCGTAATTGATGGCATTGGTGACTAAACATTTGACCTGTAGGCAAAGCTCCTAATCTATACGTTCATTAATATAGTGCAATCAAATCCGAGCTCTCCCCAAATACCTATTCTACGTTCCCACTAGCAGTGTGAATTTGCGACATAGATTTTCGTAGTTTGGAGTTAAGCATGCCCATCTTCTTGGTGAATTGAATTCCAAGAATCACGAGTTGGGCACTTGTATCAAGAAGTACCACTATGGGTGTATGTCCTCCCACCTAGATTGTTGACTCAGTATTGTCAACAATGGCAACTCCGGTGGTGATGGAAGTTTTTTCTCTAGGCACCACCTTCGAAAATGAGTGAGAGACTTTGTGGAGAGAATGGCTATCCACAATGCCTTTGTTGAGTAACAAATCCACAAGTGAGGTGTTTTTAGCTCCCTTCTAATATGTGAATGTATAATCAGAGGTAGGAGAACCCACTAGTTTAACCATGCTAGAACTAATGACCAGATTACGAATGTCATTTGCAACACGTGAGCCAATTAAGTGTCTTTCTAAGGTGTTGGATGGGACCCCTATGGCATGTGGATCAAGGATCAATAGAGGACCTAATGCAGTGTTCAGGGTATCATTTAGTACTACAATTATGTCCCTTGTGCTTAGTTTCAAATCTTGAAAACTAAATAATGGTGTACTCACAAGCTTTTGCACCACTTCATGCATTTGAAGTTGGCACTCCATAAGTTGATCAATGAAAAATTGTGTGTTTTCCTGATGTACATGTATTCATGGGACATGAGAATTTGATACCCTAATAGCTTGTGGTGTAATGGTCTCCTCCCCCTTCGCCAACAAGGTGCGTTCTTCTTCCATGTTGAGAAGACAAAAAGATTATGGCATGACTGCTCAAGCTCCTCTAGCCCTGGTAATAGGACTTGAATTATATGCAAGTCCATTAGTTTGAATTACTTGCCAAGTGCGAGAAACTATGGGTGCCATATTAGCCTTTTGTGCTGCAAAGTAAAAAGGGCAAAACGAAGTGGCAAATTTGGTGTGAGACTAGAATTGTGTGCATTGGAAACAACATACTCCCCAACCATGGCATCATGTGAGAGGCCATGGAACAACCTAAGAGGCCCCTTTTGTGATCTTGAACCTCGTACAAGTTGGGCATGACTAGCTGGTCAGGAAGACTTGCTTTTGAGATTAGCAAGTTGGGCCCTCAGTGATTCGAGTTCATTTTGTAAAGTTTGAACTTGAGCGGCATGGGCTTGAAGCACCTCTCTCTTGTTAGCATTATGCTCCTTCTTAGCATTTTTATTAAAATTACCCTTGGTGGGGAAATCGTGAATGGAAAGTTGAGGTGCTTTGGCTTTTGGTTAAAGGGCAGTGGAAGATGCTGGTAGATTTTGCCGTGGTAATCAGAGTTGCTTCCGTTCTAGGAACTTGGCAAAACAAACAACTTTTTAATGTCCCTCTTTCCCACAATAATCACAAAAGGTATCCTTGGAAGGAATGTTACATTCACTAGCTTTGTGGGCAAGATTACCATAGTAGTGGTAATAAGGTAGGATGGGTGCAGCCGAGTGCACCACTTTAGCCCTTGAAGAAGAATGTGATGATCTGGTTGGTATAATTTGTGGAGGCTGAGGCCTTGAACATGATGGAGGCCTCATAGTATTAGCTTTAGAGTGTGCATGAGCTAGTTCTAACTTCTCAGAAATGTTGTACATATCCAGCGAAGTGTACAAGTCTCCAAATTCTGCAAAAATTCGTTGTAAAACTTGCGCATGGAGTGTCAAAGTACCTTCCAACGAACAAAAATATCGATGGGCAACTTCTAGGTTTGTGATGTTCTAAGTATCCTCTTTAAGCTTGAGAAGCCTCCTATAGAGCATTTTGAGGGTTTCATCCTTCTACCGAGATAAGGTGGCGAACTGCAGAATTTTTTCAAAATTCTTCACTAGAAATTCCAACTCAAAAACTCAAAAGAATTCCCCCACTGGATTAGCAAAAGTTGGTGCATTGATGGTGGGAAGAATGTTTGTGGTAACAATAATGAATTGTTGAGGAAATTTTTTTACTGAAGTAGGTACCAGATCTAGATTACTGGGCACAGTCCCATGATGTGCAATGGTAGCTTGTAGTGCTACTTAAGAGGCGGTGGCGATGGATGTGACATAAATTAGATTAGGGATCTGAGTGACGCCCAAAATCCTTAGAGAATGTTGTTCATAGACATCTAATGACTCATAGTGCACATAACATGCTAGTTGTTTGAATGCGAATGTGTCAATGTAATTAACACCATACTTGAACTCCAATTCACAAACCACAATTAAGAAAGTTGTTTTGAATTCCCTCAAAGAAATGGTACCTGGCCTTCCACTGAATTACTCAATTCTCCTAAAGGAACTGCTGACCTCCATGGTGTATATGGGTGTAGGGGTCATGGCTTGCAACGAAAAATTTAGTGATGGTTTGAAAGTTAGTGTGGTAGTAGGCGTACCCCACTAATTAACCCTTCCAAATGGACTTTGATGTACCATTGATATAATGTAACTTGAACCTGAATTATTTGTAGGAGTTGTATTGGATGACGGTGGCCTTGTAGATGCTTGATGGTATCGTCGTGAAGATTATGAACTCAAAGAAATCGGTTCAAATGATTATGTGTTACTTCGTAGTTGATACCTTGGCTTTGGTTGAACGGTGGTGTTTTCATCATCCGAGGACATGGTGTTGTCCCATGCCCCAAAATTTTGTAGCAATATAGAGCACTAATTATAAAGTTCTAACACAACATATGATTTCAAGAATATGGTGCGTCGACGAATAAACGTCGATGGATGGACGTTTGTGGACGGACATCGGTGGATAGAAGGGGCCAAACGAACGGATAACAACAGAAGTTGAACAAAACAGGGATGAATGTCGAACAGAACGAGGATGAACATCAGATGAAATGACAACAAACATCAAACGGAACGGCAACGGACATCAGACAGAATGGCAACAAATGTTGGATGGAACGGCGATGAACATTGGACAAAATGGGGATGGACGTCAAACGGAACAAGGATGGACATCAGATGGAACAAGGATATATGTCGGACTGAATGAAGACAAACATCAAATGGAAAGACAGAATGAAATGAATTGTGACTGTGATGAACTATGCCGGAGGTAGTGTTGCAGAACAATCTACATCCGCCAGCTCTGCAATGATCGTGTGTAGAAATTTTATTTATTTATTTATTTTTCTACTTTGTGTTTTTTAAAAAAATTGTCTTATTCTTCTTCTTCTAGAGCTGCTACATGAGCTACTCACTACATGATTGTAAGCTCAAAAACACACAAGAGTGCATAATTCATATGTTAACCTCAAAACCCATTCCGATGATCAAAACCCATGTACAAGGAAAACAAATGTATGTGGGGTTGCATCACCTAGTGCAGATCTTGTATTGCAATCAAACCTTGTGTGTGCGCGTGTGCGTGCTCCCAAGACCTAAAGCTGGTAGTAAAACAAGCTTTGGAGTTGCTTGTTCCTTCCTCCCTCCGATGCTCCAGAACTCAGAACTTCACAGCTTGTAGCTTGCTTTCGGTGTCCCTTCTCCCTCGCTTGCGTTGTTACTAGTTATGGTTGTTATTGTTCCTATTGTAGCTGCAGTATAAAAGTAGAAAAAGAAAGAGAAATAATAGCAACTCAAGAACACAAAAAACCAACAAGCAAAAAAACCAAATAAACTCAAAGCCAGGAAAAATTTGCCGCTTTCAACATTAAGTGACAGAGAGCAGTTTTTCTAGAATTAAATTGAAAAGAAGGAAATAAAACATAGTGTATGTAAATAATGGCCATGTAATAGCCGCCATGAGCATTTAGAAATCCAATTTGACTATGGAGGAAACTCTCCCTAACAAAGGAATTCTAGAAAAACTAACAAGAAAAGGAAAGAGCTTGGCCTTTTATACAATTGTCAACAAGCTAAAACCCTAAACAAGCCATAACCCTAAAACACTTAATAGTGTACAATAACCTAAAAATGTACATTAACCCTAAAAGGCATGGTTGGCATGTCCATAACCGGCTGTCATGTATGAGGTCATGCATACGGGCATGACATATGTCATTATAAAAAGAAAGACCATAGATCATAAGGGCACAAACAAGAGATCAATAGGTTGAATTTAATATTAACACATGATCATACCATTGATAAATGATTGATATGTTTTTAGAGAATTTTGTGCAATTCAAATTAAGATCTGATCATGTTATGTTATGTTTTAAATTGAGAATCCATATAATATACTTTTCACATATGAATTCAACTTGATTTGGGCACATTCAAATAATTAATTTTGTTGTTGTTATGCATGAAATAAAATTTCAAATATATAAAAATGACATTATTAATAAAATTAAAGTTTGGAAAAAAAATTAAATCAACAATGAACCACAAATTAAATACCTTATTAATTGAATAGGATAAATTTATTAAAAATGATAGACACTTAACCTTAAACATTTAAACTCCATATGTTTGCATGATAATTTTTTGCATCGGAGCATGAAGTTTAGTTGTTGGGGCTACATTGAATAACTTGTGAACCCATATTAAATGTTGGGTCTTTCGACAAGTCATGGTTTGCTTGAGTGGCACAACAGTGATGGGTTATTGTAAATTTTTGAGTATTAATGTCAAGACATCTTTAAACATTCTTATCAACTTTTTTCACCTATGTGTCAAGATCTTTAAACATTCAAACCATTTTGGGTGAAATGTTCCAATTTTTGATATTACATGGGGTTTGATGAAAAATATGTATTTTTTAATAAGTATTTCAAAAGCATGGGATTCATATATATAAACAATATGACAATTTTAAGATGATTAATTTCAAATATATAAATAGATAAAACATATAATTTATCATACTAAATACATCATAAGGTGTTTGCCCCCTATTCATATGAATATCAAAATACCTACTTAAATAGACAAAAAATGTGACATTTTAGCATGCTCCTAACATTGTACGAGTTCATCGATATGTAAATAAGTCAATAAGGTATTCAAAAGAAGGAAATCATGTATACATATCAAACTACAATAGATATTTATTGTACAAATGGTTTTAATGTAATAATTTATCACAAATTTCTTAGCCATATTTCTCTTGTGCTAGGAAAATTTCTCTTTGTTCATATTCATTATCATAATTCTTGTTCCATATCCTTGGATCACTCTTGTTAAATATTTCAAATTCTTCCCAATTATAAAATTTAAAATCTAATGTCACCCATTTCCAAGGACATTTACAATTGTAAGCAAAAGAAGGATATGGAGTTTGAACAAACGTGAAGAAATTTCTAATTTCAAAGGTTACATGTAGCCTTTTTGGGTGATGGATTTGAGTCCTACTTTTTGTTCACTTGATAAGTAGATTAGCAAGTACTTTTAGTTGTACACTTTACTATGCTTTCACCTAGTATTGGTTATTGAACTTTCATATGCGCTCAATCCAAGTAATGAATCACATAGTAGATTGATTTTACCTTCAATGTCATTACCTTCACCATGTCATATACCAACCAACAAACTATGTACTTCCTAAACAGTGGTGTGAACCTTGCATCCTCTTATTGATCCACCATTGGTTTAACCAAATGATGGGCAAATCATTTTCTTGTTCACACATTAATGTGAAGTGTAACAAGTTTGAAAGGACGAGGTAGATTGGTAGAAAATTGCCAAATGTCACTCATCATCGTTAGACATCCAATTAAGAATCGACAACATGGTTGTTATGTTACACTCACCAATGCCTATCATATAAGTATTGAAGGGCAATTTGAAAGGAAGTAAAAAAAAGTCTTGAAAAAATAAACAACCATGAAAATTTGGTTGCCACAGTGAAAGGGGAATCTTAAAGTGTTCAATTTTATAAAGATCACATATATGAACCAAATATCCACATGATTTCACTTGGGACTCGAAGTCAATCATGATGACCTAAAATCCTTGTTAAGAAGCTAAGTTGTAGACTAGCATGGCAAGCAGGCATCACCTCTTGTCCCCTTTCTTTTCTTTGTAACTTTTCTTGACACAATTTTCTAAGAGCTTGTTTTTTGGATCCTGCATGTTTAGTGAATGTGTTAAACAATGTCAATGGTGGCCAAGCTTGAAAAAAAGTATTTTATCAATTGAGTTCTTCAACTGAAACATAAGAATGTTGTGGCTGGAGCAACAAGTGAGATATTGATTTGCCAAACCTCAATAGAGAGGCTAATGCAAAAAATACTTTTAATTTCATCAAATATGGAAGTATATTGTCGATTGAGTTTTCCGACTTGAAGCATAAAAAATGTTGTGGCTAGAGCAATAAGTGGGATCTCAATTGCCAAAACCTCAATAAAGTCTTAAGGAAAACAAATGCTTTTTCTTCCATGAAGCATGGGTGATTTAGGAGATAGGATTATTGTAATAAGAACATCAAAAGTCACATCGTGTCTCATTTGATGTTGGATATTGAGGATGCTTTTAGTAGGGTCTTCTTAGGTGGAGAACATGTAACAATATGGAATGGAGGCCGGTTCTTTACAATTTGAATTTTAGTGTGCCATGAGAAACCACACAAACTCTCTCACTCAATCAAAAATTAAAAGTTTGAAGTTTCCATTCTTTCTTTCAGGCACTAGAAAAGTTTCACACACACACACACACACACACACACACACATGTCAAGCATCAAGAAAAAAGATGTCAAAACCCGTCAAATGAATGGTGAGGATTTATTCTAATACCCTATCAAACCAAAAGGCAGAACCAAAACCAAAAAAAGGGGGGAGAAAAAAACCCAAATCACAGAAACTTAGGCAGAGAAAACTTCAATATGCTATAAGGGAAAAAAAGAAAGGGAAAGGGACCCAAGTCACAGAAAAATTGGGGGTGGGGGGGTGGGGGGAGAAGTATTATTAACAAGAGGTGTGTCACACTGTGGCCTAGCCATTTACATTAAAAAGTATCTTAATGCAAAAGAAGAATTATGGAAACTCAAATATTTCACCACACAAAAATATAATCTTCAAAAAAATCCTCTGAAGAAACCAAAATCCTAAGATATCATAACTCTATAACTCATCTCAAGTTTCAGAACAAGCCAAAATATCATCTTTCAAAAATCCTCATATGAAAATAAACCTACTATCTAGGGGCCAAAATCCCTTAAGCTACTATACTCTATAATGAATCTAAACACAATACCCTTGCCTTGGTAGGGAAGGCCAATAAATTATAAGACCAACAGAGCTTCTTTCTGTAGGAGCAGGTGAGAATAGTTTCTGATCAGAGAGCATCATCACATGATATCTCATGAATGGTGGTGGGTTCTGAGCATCATCAGAAATATTGTTCGACTCCAAAAGATAACCAGCACCCACACACATGGATGCAAACTTTTACAGTGCTTTCAATCTGTCTTGTGCTAGATACTGGATTGCCCAACACTCCTAGTCACGATTCATCCCCTCCGCTCCAGCACCCAATCTGCAAAGTTGCCAGTGAAACTCAAACCACACCACAACTATAGTAACATCCTGGCCTTGATGCTTTTATTTGAGCATTGTGTCATCCTGCATAGAAGCTTGTGACATGAGCCAACTTTTTACACAATCATTGGTAAAGCAAAAGTGAGCTGATTGCCAAGCAAAGTGCCAAGCAAAAGTGGTGAGCTCTCCTTGCAATTCACAGGTCTGAACTTCTTCTTCTTTTCCTTCTTCTTTATGTAATGAAATAGCTAGTATGACAAAATGGGTCCCACCAAATTTGTGGCATTTTGCAGAGGAAAGGATATTACTGGGGAGCACATGGGAGTGATTCTCTCACGGTGTCAGATAGATTAGCAATAGTGCTGCTGGAAGCTGGGTCCAAAATGTGACCTTTGTTGAGCCCCATGCTCTGTTATCCTTTTGCACCTTTTGTGCTCAAAATAGGCAGTACCTAGCTAAGGTGAATTTTGACACTTTGTTTTTTTCACTTACACTTGATGCAGTACTGAACTCTCATCCTCCACCAAGATCACCAACCTTCTCATGTGAAGAGACTAATGAATGAAAGAATGAATGAATGATGTTGGGCAAATGGAAAAAGCTCAATAGATCCCTGCATCGAATGACAACCATTTTGTTTCAAAAGTGGTTTTTTTGTGCATCAGATTGGGGGTCATTACTTTCAGGTATCCCAAGACTTTAAAGTTTAATCTCTTTCTTTGAGCAGGACCAAAATGGGTCTAGAGTATTGATCCTGGTAAAGAGGCTTGAGGAATAACTAATGAATGTGGCTGGGGTTTCATCATAGTAAAAAGAGCCCTGAGCACCAAAACACTGATGAGACTTTCTCCTGTCTCACTGCAACTAATGTGAGCTTGAGTTTTGGAACTTTGAGGACAACATACATCCCATTTGTGACCTCAAGAAATTATACATTTTTTGCTGTTAGCATATGAAAATGTGCACATCTTCTTCATCAAGAAATAATATAATTTTTGGTGTGTACATACAAGAAAACAAATGCACATCTCCTTCACTATGCTTTGCATTTGTACTTACTCTCAAGACTCCAGTTCATGCTGCAAGAGTATCATTCAAGGGAATCGAAGTTGAGTCATCTGGATACACATCCCAAATGTGGTTCCAAACAGTTAGGACTTCCACATACATCAACCATTAAATACACTCTTCCTCAAGTCAGGACTTTCTTGCAGGCAGGACGGGCTTCTTGAGGACTCTTGAAATATTTTTTTGCTCTGTGCTGCTGCTTTCTTTTTCTCCCTCAACATCAAAGTTGGGATATATGTGAGTTTTGAGTAGAAGAAGAAGAGGTTTCAAGAGCCACAAGTCAAGCACAGAAAGTTGCTGCAAAAAGCATTGAGGCACAACAAATGAAGACACCTTGAAGAGTTTGTCTTACTAGAGGTCGCACTAGAAAAAACCAAAATGTACAACCATTTTTGCAAAGTGAACCAAAAAAAAAGGAAATGAAAAACAAAGAGAGCACAAAAACATACACAAAAGAAAGAAAGCAGCACAATGTGCAGCAAAACAACCAACAACAACCACAACAACAACATCAGGCACAAAAGAAAGACCGACTAGAAATTTAGCAATACAAACTTTCAGAGCTTTTCAAAATTCCAGAACTTGGTGTCGGAGAAGGAAAGTGCATGTAAACCTTTGAAACCTTTACAAGATGGATATGGTGCTGGCTCTTGCTGCTGCTGAGGATTTTTACTCTACAAAAAAACTATGCACTTTGCATCATATTTCTCTCATCCTAAGTACAAGGAGATTTGCAGCTACAAGAAGCACTTGTCTAAAATGTGAAGTTTTCTCCTCCTGAGCAGCTGCTACTTCTTCTTCCTCTTCCTCCTCCTACAGTTGAGTTCTGTTTTTTCTTCTTCTTCATCTTCTTCTTCACTGTAGAGGTCATGTGTTTGCTAAGAAAAAAAAGAAACAGGATTTCTTCTTTCTCTTCTTCTTGCAGAGCTGCTACAAGGGCAACTCCCTACATGACTGCAAGCTCAAAAACACACAGGAGTGCACAGCCCAGATGCTAACCTCAAAACCCATGTACAAGGAAAGCAAGTGTATGTGGGGTTGCATCACCTGGTGCAGATCTTGTACCGCAATCAAACCTTGTGTGTGTGTCCGTGCTCCCAAGACCTAAAGCTGGCAGTAAAACAAGCTTTGGAGCTGCTCGCTCCTTCCTCCCTCCGGAGCTCAGCAGCTCAGAACTTCACAGCTTGTAGCTTGTACTGGGAGAAGAAAGCCTCTAATTCTGGGGAGGTGAAGAACCGTATGGGTTGCACGCGTTTTCTGGCTATGGCTCGAGGTTTCCTGGGCGCAGGAGGACATGCCTTCAATTCCGGTATTCTATGCTTCTTTGTCGCAGTTCTCCCGCCTGTTGTCTCATCACTGAAGCGGCTGCTGCCGGACTGCTGATGATCTCCTCCCACCACAAATCCAGCAGGCTCGCTCTCGTCGCCGGCGTCCGCGGCAGAGTTGCCGCTTACCTGCTCTCTAGTGGTGCAAAGCTCAGATGTAGGGTTGCTGCTTCCCGAAGACATGCGCATTGGAGTGCACATGCAGAGCAATGGTAAACACTGCACCCAGTTCTCCATACTCGACAACGTCCTCCGTCTCGACCGCGCAACCACCAGGACCACCTCCGTAGTAAGATTAGTAGTAGTAGTAGAACTACTACTACTTCCGCCGCCGCTACTCCCTGCATTCATCTCGTGTCTTTGCGACGTTGTTTGCAGAGAAGGGCCGCAACAACCAGCTATGGTGCCAGGAGCCATAGCTGCAGCAGCTCTACACTGGAGCTGCCCAGCCTAATCCTCTCTTCTTCAACCCTGTACTCTAGTATCTGTGCTGTTCCCAGGAACCTTACAAACTCCACCTATTTGCTGTGCTCCTTCGGAGACTCAAATGGAGCAACGAGTCTACCAATGGCGCATGCAGCTGCAGCTTCTTCCGAGCCGCCTATTTGTTTCTTCTCAATTCATGTCCTCGCGAGTCGCCAAAGAAATCTCCATGTCTGCAAGCTGTAGCTGAAAACCTCATGAGTTTCAGCACGAGCTCTCGGCACAGCACTACTCTTGAAGCAGAAGCAGCGGCAGCTCCGACTAGTTCTTCCTTCCACAACCACCGGCCACCACAACAACAACATACATAAGCCCCAGCTTTGCTACTACAACAATGAGACTACAATCTTCTTCTTCTGGTGATGATGATACCGAGTCCTGTTCTCGTCTCCAGTTCTCGACTCCCTAGAGTCTTCCTGCACTAGTCGCTTTCCTCATAGACGACACTAGTGCTGGAACAACATGCGCATGAACAAAAACCGAAGCCCGGGTGCACAAGAGCAAGTCGCCGTTGTCATAACAAAACTAACAAACTGCTCTTCTTTCATACACTGCAGCGCGGGACACAACAACGACAGCAGCAACTTGCAGATATCGTGGCAACTAGAAGAAGTGCGAGCTTGAAACAGAACATGATGCGGACGCTCTAGCCTAGCACGCCACGCACGAAGTCCGTCTGCAAACCAGCGAGAAACGCGGCGGAGAAACTGCACAAATGCGCGCTTTCCACTCGACCACCCGTCTTCCTCGTCGTCGTCATCGTCGTCCCCTTTGCTTCCTTCCTTCCCGGCCCTTTTCCGTCGGATTCCTTTCTTTTAACCGCCTTTTTTCCATTGCCCAGAACATCACGTTCTTTTTGCCCCCAATTTTGTGTGTCCGAGATTTGGGCGAAAATTTCCAAATTTTTTGGCAAAATTAGTCGATATTACAATAGAAAAACACACATTTCTCCTGATTCCATTCTTTTTAACCGACATTTTCATTGCCCAGAACATCACCTTTTTTTTTCTCCCAATTTTGAATGTCCGAAATTTGGGCGACATTTTCCAAAATTTTGGCAAAATTAGTCGATATTGCAATAGAAAACCCACATTTCTCCTGATTTCTTTCTTTGGACCGCCCATTTTTTTTTGCATTTCCGTTTTTTCTCCCAATTTTTTTGTCCAAAATATTGGCAAAATTAGTCGATTCTACACTAGGGATTACACACACATTTCTCCTGATCCCTTTCTTTTAATCCCCCTTTTGCTATGGCCCTTTCTCCTCAGGATTAACTGTTAGGATAATTTAAATTTAAAATTTGGGCGCAATTTTCCAAAATTCTGGAAAAATTAGTCTATTTTACACAAGAAAAAACACATTTCTCCTGATTCCTTTATTTTTAACAGCCTTCTTTTGGGCCCTTTTTCTTATCAGGGTTTTTTTTCCCCCAAGAAAAGATATCGAAAAATTGGTAAAGTTTTCCAAAAAATTGGCTGATTTAGTCTAATTTATATCAGAAATAACTCATTTCTCCCCATTCATTTCTTTTAACCGCCTTTTTTTTGGCCCTTTCTCATCTCTGCTGTTGTGCTTCAAAAGGGGGGAGGGAAAAAAAAAAAAAATTAGGGCAAAGGGCAGACTAGGGCAAAAAAATTGCTTCAGTACTCTTCTACTGACTGCATTAACAACTATGGGGCCAGTATGGGCATATGTAATGTTAGGGTTTCTCATCAGTTTTTAAAAATACTATAAATTACATTAAAAAAATAAAACTATTTTGATTGAAAATTTTGCAAAAAATTTCCAATTCTTTTGATAGTTTATAAAAATCTACATAGAAAAACACATTTCCCAGGATTTCTTTCTTTTAACCGCCTTTTTTTGGCCTTTTCTCATCAGGGTTTTTCTTTTTCTTTTTTGAATATTAAAAACTGGCGAGTTTTTGCAAGAAATTGGCAAAATTAGTCTAGTTTACAGTAGAAAAAAAACTCATTTCTCCTCGTTCCTTTCTTTTAAACGACTTTTTTTTGGGTCCTTTCTCCTTAGGGTCTCCCCCCCCCCCAAATTTCTTTATTTCAAAAAATTTGTAAATTTTTTTTAATTTACCCTCTACAAAACACAACCTTCCCCATTCCTTTTTTTTAACCTCCCTTTTTTTTTTTTCCCTCATTTTACCTCTCTCCC
>Ga0116227_10009702_pt1 | contig 17300 bp, 13 predicted proteins | sample S1TSphgellanicum_FD_89693 | JGI IMG/M metagenome (GOLD analysis project Ga0116227, IMG submission 89693) | Host-associated microbial communities from peat moss isolated from Minnesota, USA - S1T2_Fb - Sphagnum magellanicum MG | ecosystem: Host-associated > Plants > Peat moss > Unclassified...
CTGTTCTTATTTATGCTATTTTTTCTAACTCCCCCTTTAGGGGGCTGGGGGGCGGCCCTATAATTCTTCCGCCAGTTCAATCGCCTTCCTTAAAGCGGCTATTTTGTTATCAACTTCTTTCAGCTCATTTTCGGCAATTGAGCCGGCTACTATGCCCGCGCCTGCCTGGTAGTATAGCGTATTGTTTTTGCTCAAAAACGACCGGATCATGATGGCATGGTTAAAATCGCCGTTAAAGCCCAGGAAACCGATGGCCCCGCTGTAAAAGCTGCGCTTGGTTTTTTCGTTTTCGTCGATGATCTCCATTGCGCGGTATTTAGGGGCGCCGCTTAAAGTACCCGCCGGGTAAGTGTCGGCAACTACCTTGAAGGCGGAAGCGCCCGGCAATAATTTACCACTTACGTGGGATACCAGGTGGATAAGGTGCGAGTAATACTGCACTTCTTTAAAAGCCTTCACCTGCACCTGGCCGCAATGGCGGCTTAAGTCGTTCCGGGCCAAATCAACCAGCATTACGTGTTCGGCAGATTCTTTAGGGTCATTTTCCAGGGCGCGTGCAATTTCTGCATCTTTTTCGTCGTCCCCGCTGCGTTTAAAGGTACCTGCTATCGGAAAGATGCTTGCTACCTGGTTTTTAACGGTGATCTGCGCTTCTGGTGACGAGCCAAAGATCCTGAAATCGCCGTAATCGAAATAAAACAAGTAAGGGGATGGGTTGATGGAACGAAGCGCCCGGTACACGTTAAATTCGTCACCTAAAAATCCCTTTGAAAACGCCCGCGACGGAACGATCTGGAAAACGTCGCCGCGATAAATGTGCTGCTTCATTTTCTCTACCACGGCCATAAACTCGTCGCCGGTGAGGTTTGACTCTTCGGTGCTCTTGCTTTCGAAATGATACTCAGGAAAATTTTTATTGCGGATCAGATCGGCAATTCTTTCTAACCCGTTATGATCGGCTTCGCTCTCCGGCTGGTTCTGAAAGATATATAATTCGTTCTTAAAATGATCGACCGCAATGATATACCGGTAAATATGATATTGCATTACCGGGATCTTTCTCGGGTTTTCGGCAACCTCTTTTAACCGGATCGTCTCGAAATGTTCTACTGCTTCGTGGGTGAAATAGCCAAACAGACCGTTCGAAATTATTTTGGATGGCTTGGTGTCGGCTTCAAAACGGCCTAAGAATTCGTTTATCTGGCCGATCAAGTCAAATGAACCGGCTTCATGTATATCCTGGCTGCCATCAGGATAGAATTTTTTAAGGATTCCATCATTCAGTTGCAGGCCGCTGATGGGTTCGCAGCAGATATAGCTCATACTGTTTTCGCGGCTATGGTAGTCGGAACTTTCCAGCAACAGCGAATTGGGGAATACATCGCGTAATCGTAAATAAATGCTCACCGGGGTAGTAGTATCTGCGAGCATTTTTTTATTAGTTGTTATTAATTTATATGTCTTCATTTCACTTTTTTCAAATTGGATTAAAAAACAAAAACCCGGCGAATGAGGGTTCGCCGGGTTTTCTATTTAGGTTTACAATTGATTAGTCGTTCTGACCAAAAAAACTCATCCGGCTGCCAAAATTAATTGGTGCCACCAGTTGTTTGTATGAGTGTTTTTGATCATTGCGGTCACAAATTTATAAAGAAATTTGAATCCGCAAATTTTTTGTGAATTTTTTTATGCCTGCGAGCCCAAAACGGGGATATTCCCGGCAAGAATAGCGCCTAAAATCACCAAAAACGCTATGATATAATAGATTGCAATAGTTTTGTGCTTGTTTTCGGGCAAGGCTATCTTCTTCGATTTACTGTGGCCGATAGTAATTAATACAATTGCAATGATCATCATCACCCAATGTTCCACCGTAAAATAGCGGGTGGTGTCGTTTTTCATTGTGCCGGCATTAAATTGTACCAGCGGACTTAAAAAATACAACACAATACCTATTAGTAATTGTGTATGCGCTGAAATGAGCGCGAACAGATTTAATTTCCGGTTTACTTCGGTATAAGGCTTTTTGCCCAGCCAGCCTAATAACGATTGGATGATTGCGATCACCACCAAAATAAATACAATATACCTGAAACCTGAATGCAGGTCTTTAACAAAAATATATGCGCTCATAAACAATTAAAATATTTTCCGAAGATACAACTGGTTGGTTAAATAATGGATGACGGCTGAGAAATAACATTAAACTAATGCTATCTATATTGTTTCAATACAATTGCATGCGAAGCTATATAAGGTTTTAGCTTTTTGTAAGGGATGAGCAGATCGAGGTTAGGTTCCTTACCAGCTATAAAATGTGGTAACATGCGATCAACGGATAATACCATCCCTTCGTCTGTAAAAATGAATTTCTGAAACAAATCGTTAGCGGTCAGGTCGTCAATTCCATCTTTTACCCGGCTATAAACATCTACTCCGTCTAAGTCCGGATCTTTTTTATATTCGTTATTTTTAGCGTTTAATCTTTTTCTAAGCGTATCTCTATAACTTTTGTATAACCATTTTAACCCTTTCGGGGATATCTCTTTAGAAATGGGGTGCCGTTTACCAGTCTCAACTTCCAGCGTCATCCATTGCTCATAGCTGTCAGGATATGCGCCCATCGTTTCGTAATAAAGTTTCAGGCATATGATATTGGCCGTTTCAAAACTCACTTCGTAACTCATCGAAGTGATGCCGGATTTATGAGTCCTATAGTCTTTTATAACATCTGTCAGGTTATCACCGGAGAATATGTTTTTATAAGCTAATGCCTTTCTCAACGCGTGATATTTGCCTAAGACAATCGGGATTTTAAGCGTATCCGTGTCATCAGATAGCTTTGACCCCATTTTTTGTTTGCGTCTAAGCACAACAACTTTTGTAGATCAGGCTTTTACCGCTGGAATTTGAAGATTGCGAAAAACATGTAGCCCTATTAGCCAATAGTATTACCGGAACGATTAATATCAGTAAAAGAAATTTCATCTATTAGCTGTAATCTTTTGAGTTAAGTTTACAAAATCGGCAACACTTAACCTTTCTGCTCTCAAATCCAGCATCGGTTCGTCAATCATTTTATCCTTATTAATTAAGGAAGATAAAGCATTACGCAATGTTTTACGGCGCTGGTTAAAGCCTGCTTTTACTACCTGCCAAAATAGCTTTTCATCACAGTCCAATTCCGCTACCTCATTACGGGTTAACCTGATCACCGCCGATAATACCTTTGGCGGCGGGTTAAACACGCCTGCTTTCACCGTAAATAAATACTCTACCTTATAATAGGCCTGTAAAAAAACGCTGAGTATGCCATATTCTTTATTACCTGGTTTTACGGAGCATCGTTCCGCAACTTCTTTTTGAAACATCCCTACTACCTCCACCACCTGTTGCCGGTTATCTAAGATCTTAAATAAGATCTGCGATGAAATGTTATAAGGAAAGTTACCGATCACGGCCATCAGGCCGGTAAAGTAGGCGCCGAAATCCATCTCCAAAAAATCGGCATTGATCAGGCGTTTGCCTAATTGCGGGTATTTTTTTTGCAGAAACAGGTACGATTCCGTATCGATATCAACGAGTGAAGTTTCGTATTCGGTTTTTTGTAATAAAAAATCCGATAAAATGCCCATACCCGGGCCAACCTCCAGTACCTGCCGGTATTTTTCTTCCGGGCGCAGGCTTTCTACAATTTTTGCCGCTATATTTTTATCAGTAAGAAAATGCTGACCCAGGTGTTTTTTAGCCCTTACCAATGTCATTGTTAATCAAATATTCCACAATATTATACATATTTGCTCTTTAATAAGTAACGGTAGGTTTAAAATCTTTTTATTTGCACGTTACATAGTGAAGCAAAAGTTGAAAGTCATTGTTATAAAGTATTGAAAATTGCCCCCAATGACTAATGCCCTAATGAACAATGAAAATATTATAACATGAGCGAGAAAATTAAAGTAGGCATAAGTATAGGCGATATTAATGGTATCGGTTTAGAGATCATCATCAAAACCCTCGCCGACCCGCGCATTTATGATTATTGTACACCTATAGTATATGGGCATACCAAACTCGCTTCTTTTTATCGCCGTACCACGCATGTAGAGGACCTTAATTTTACAGTGATCAATCATCCATCGGAGGCTGTCGAAAAAAAGGATCATAAAAAGCCCAGCATGATCAACTGCTGGGAGGAAGACGTAAAAATTGAACCTGGCGTTATCAGCGCCGCGGCAGGGAAATATTCATTTATCTCATTGGAGCGTGCTACCAATGATCTGGTAAACGGAGATATTGATGCTTTAATAACCGCACCTATTAATAAGGATAACATACAAAGTGATCAGTTCAACTTCCCGGGACATACTGAATATTTGCAGGATAGGGCCGATGCTGCTGAATCTTTGATGTTTTTGGTAAGTGATACCTTGCGCGTTGGGGTTGTAACCGGGCATATTCCTATTACAAAAGTTGCTGAAAGCATCACCGCCGAGAAAATAGTAGCTAAGCTTAAACTGATGGATAATAGTTTAAGGAATGACTTTTGGATCCGTAAACCTAAAATAGCCGTATTGGGCTTAAACCCGCATGCTGGTGACAACGGACTTATCGGCAGCGAAGAACAGCAAATTATAATCCCGGCTATAGAGGAAGCCCGTAATAATAACATCCTGGCCTTTGGCCCTTATTCTGCCGATGGCTTTTTTGCGAACGGTACCTATCTTCAATTTGATGCAGTTCTGGCTATGTATCACGATCAGGGCCTTATTCCATTTAAACAAATTGCGTTTGAATCCGGCGTTAATTTTACTGCAGGTTTAAGTTTCGTACGCACTTCTCCGGATCATGGTACCGCATATGATATAGCCGGTAAGAATAAAGCGTCGGAAGTTTCCTTCCGTGAAGCGATTTTTTCGGCTATTCACATCGTAAAAAACCGCCGGGAGACCGTTGAGCTCCACGAAAATCCCTTAGCTATCACAAAACTGAGCCGCGACAGGGATTAATATGCAAATATTTTACCCATTTATATAATTATTTTATCCACTTTGGATAAAAATCAGCTGCAAATGTCTCTTCAGCGCAGGCCGATAATTAACCAAAGGTTAATTATCGGCCTGCGTGGTTTTGGCCTTTGGCAATGTGGCGTGCTTAAATACGACATTTTATGCATAATTGCAATTAATTACCAAACCTTAATGCTCTCGTAACAAACTTATATACAAGTCTTCTTTTGCCCTTTTCCGGCTGTATTTTTCTCCTTTTTTCAAACAAACTGCTTTTTCCTTTAAATTAATTTAAAAAGAGAATTAAAGTTGTGTTATATGTACACTTTTTAAAATTTTTTAAGAAGCATCTTTTAATTGTAATATTTTTATTATGTTTATCCTCTGAAGCTATTAACTTATTAACTAACATCAAATTGAACAATTTATGAAGAGTAATTTACGTTTTAATTTTTGTTGGCTAACATTTGCAATTCTCGTTGCTTTTTGCGCCAACAGTTTCGCAGCTCCTCTCAAAAATCGTGCATTGACGAAAGATCGCTTTAGCGATATTACGCAGATGCCGGTAAAAGGAGTTGTAAAAGACACCACCGGTGAGTCGCTGGTAGGTGTATCGGTATCTATTAAAGGTACTAACACGGGAACCCAAACCGACATTAACGGTGGGTTCACAATCAATGCAAACGCCGGCGACGTGCTGGTATTCTCTTACATCGGTTACGTAAAAAAACAATCGATTGTTCCCGCATCGGGCGTTATGAAGGTAACCTTATCTTCAGACAAGCATTCGCTGAACGAAGTAGTTGTTACTGCGTTAGGTATTAAAAAGGACGAACGCAAACTGGGTTACTCAGTAACAACAGTTGGCGGCGACCTTTTGGACCAGGCGAAGGAAACAAACATCGCTAATTCATTAGAAGGCCGTGTTGCTGGTTTGAGCATCAGCGGTACCAGTGGCGGACCGGGTTCATCTGCGCGTATCTTATTACGTGGTGTTACCAGCCAGAGCGGTTCTGGTTCTCCGTTATTCGTCATTAACGGTGTTCCTATGGATAATACTCCAAGAGGTACTTCAAGCGAATGGGGAGGAGCTGATTATGGCGACGGTATCGCCAACATCAACCCTGACGATGTTGAATCGATGACCGTTCTTAAAGGTCAGTCGGCTTCTGCATTGTACGGATCACGTGCTGCAAACGGCGTTATCTTAATTACTACCAAATCAGGTAAAAAGAATTCAGGTTTTGGCGTTGAGTATAACACCAACTTCCAGTTAGACCATGTACGTGACGATCTGGACTTCCAACAGGTTTACGGACAAGGCCAATACGGCGCAAAACCAGTAAGTGCTTCAGACGCATTAAACTCGGGAAGCCTTGCATGGGGTGCTAAGCTTGATGGTTCGCAGGTTATCCAGTTCGATGGTAATATGTATCCTTATTCGGCAGTACCAAACAACGCGCTGTCTTTCTACAAAACAGGTAATACCTTTACCAATACAGTAGCATTTACAGGTGGTAATGAAACAGGTTCATACCGTTTATCATTATCAGATCTGAATAACAATGCTGTTGTGCCTAATAGCGGTTTAAACAGGAAAACCATCAACTTAAACGCAACTGAATCGGTTACATCGAAATTGAGCGTTAACGTTGTGGCCAACTACATTGTTGATTATGAGAAAAACAAATCTAGCTTAAGCGATGGCCCTGGTAACCCGAATAACGTATTGTTCCTGGCTCCAAACGAAAACCAAAGCATTCTTGCTCCTGGTTACGGTGCAAACGGATTAGAAACACAGTTTACCAATGATAACTATGTAACTAACCCTTATTTTGCTGCTTACAAGTTTTCAAGCGACACTTACCGTGACCGTTTGATTTCTTCGATCTCTGCTAAATACAACTTCACCAGCTGGTTATATGCTCAAATCCGCGAAGGTTATGATGTTATCAACGATAAGAGGATTGACATCACCCCAACAGGAACAGGATACAACGCTGCCGGTACAATGGATCAAAGCACAGGCAAAACCGTTGAGCAAAACTCTGACATTTTGATCGGTGCAAAACATGACCTGATAAAAAATTGGCTTAACCTGGATTTGTCTTTAGGTGCGAACGTTCGTAAACACGAAGACGAAGGTACCAGCATCAGCGGTACTAACAACTTCATCATCCCTTACTTCTACAGCTTAACCAACTTCTCAAGCAGGTCAAGCAGTGTAAGCTATGATCAAAAACAAACCAACTCTGCTTACTATACCGCAGACTTCGGAATTAAAGACTTCCTCGTGTTGAGTACAACCGGTCGTTATGACGCTTACAGTACTTTGCCAGCCAGCAACCGCGGTATCTTTTCACCTTCGGTTTCAGGAAGCTTTATCTTCTCTGATCTTTATCACATGAATGGTGTTGATCTTGGTAAAATTCGTTTATCATATGCTCAAACCAGCGGCGAGCCAACAGATATTTATTCTGACGCAGTGTACTACGGTATCAGTAATTCTATTAACGGGGTATCTGCAGCAAGCTTTAGCTCTACGCTTCCAAACTTATTCTTAAAACCATACACACTGAGGGAATTTGAAGTAGGTGCTGAAATGAAATTCTGGGGTGACAGATTTGGGTTTGACGCGTCGTACTTTGCACGTAAAACCAATAATGAGATCACATCAGCAACTATTGATGCTTCATCTGGCTATACTTCACACTACGTAGCTACCGGTTCAACTCAAAACAGGGGTATTGAAATTGAGTTACATGGAACTCCGGTTAGAACAGCCGACTTCTCATGGACTCCATCATTCAACTTTACTTTTGTAAAGAATAAGATCCTTAAAACCGACGAAACAAATTCAGACGTAGTTTTAGGAACTGACCGTCCGTTGAACGGCGCTAACCTTGCGTTTGTTGCTGGTATGGCTGGTCCGCAAATTATGGCAAGCGATTACTTACGCAATGCACAAGGTCAAATTATATTTGATGCAAGCGGCTTACCTCAAAAAGGCCCTCAAGAGGCAATGGGTAGCACAGTGCCTAAATTTTACGGTGGTTTAAATAACCAGGTTAATTACAAAAGGTTTAGCCTGGGCTTCCTGATCGACTATCGTTATGGTAACAAGATCCTTTCTTCAACTGCTTATTACAGCATCTACCGCGGCGAAAACAAGCTGACGCTTCCTGGTCGCGAAACTGGTGTAGTTGGACAAGGTGTAAACCCATCGGGTGGTACTAACACAGTTAACGTACCTGCCGAAACTTATTACCAGGCATTAGCTAAAAACGTATCTGCTTTAGACGTTTTAGATGGCAGCTTCATTAAATTACGCCAGGTAACTTTTGGTTATTCTTTACCAAAAGAAACATTGGCCAGAACTCCATTTGGTGCAATCACAATTTCATTAGTTGGACGTAACCTGTGGACTATCATGAAACGCAGCGATAACATCGATCCTGAATCAGGTTTTTCTCCTTTAGTTTCTTACGCAGGTATCGAAGGTACAAGTATCCCTGCAACCAGGACTTACGGGTTTAATATCAACTTCAAATTAAAAAATTAATTAGACATGAAAAAAAGATATATATATAGCTTCCTGGTATTAGGAGCCTCTCTTTTTGCGAGCTGTACGAAGAATTTTGACAAAATTAATACAGATCCCAACCAGACAACAGGTGCGTTGATCAATCCTAACTTCCTGATGTCTCAATCACAGATAAACTTTTCAAACCCGGGATACGACCAGTTGTTGTTTCAAAGTATGTGGGTGCAAGGTTTAGCGGGTACTGAAGGATATTATACCAATGGTGATAAATATGTTTTAGGCGGCAGTTTTGATAGCTACCTGGGCGAAACCTGGGGTGAATGTTACGGTGCAGGTACGTTGGTATACGAAATGAAAAACCTTATTAAAGGTAATTCGGCATACACTAACCTTGACGCTTGCGGAACTATTTTGCTTGCTCTTTATCAGCAACGTGTAACTGATGCTTATGGTGACTGTCCTTATTCTCAGGCTTACCAGGCAAAAACTGCAGTTTATGCCCCTGCTTTTGATAAAACAAAGGATATATACACATCTATGTTAAGCCAGTTAGCTACTGCTACTGCTGCGCTTGACGCTTCAAAAGCTGGCCCTACATCTGATTTGTTTTTTGGCGGCGACGTTGCTAAATGGAAAAGATTTGGTTATTCATTAATGCTGCGTTGTGCAATGCGTTTAACTAAAGTTGACGCTGCTACTGCTCAAAAATATGCTGAAATGGCATATGCCGGTGGCACCATGACCAGCGTTGATGATGATGCAAAAGCTTATTGCGATGCAACAAATGGTAACGCTAACGCTGATGCAACTACATTAAAAAACAACACTCCGGATTGGCAGCAGGTTCGTTGGTCAAATACATTGATCAGCTTCATGCAATCTTCAAGCGATCCGCGTATCCCGCAGGTAGCTGAAATTTCTGCAGGTACCGGCTTAACTGCAAACGGCTTATATGTAGCAGGTATCAACACAGCAAGCTTACAGATTGGTATGCCTAACGGTTATGATTTAAACGGCGGTGCTACCGATATTTCAAAAGCCCCTGGTTATCCTGGTGCAACAGCTGCTGATCCATCAGTTTCTGGTGACGCTCCGGCACCGCTTGGCAAATACTCACGCCCGCGTTATGCTGTTTACGTTGATTTGAACCGCGCAAACTTTGTATTAACTTACGGTGAAACTGAATTGTTGCTTGCTGAAGCCGCTACAAGAGGATGGGCCACTGGTACTGCCGCTACCCATTATGCAAACGCACTTGCTGCAGATATGGCTGAGCTTTCACAATTCAATACCACTCCGGCCGCTACAGTCTCAACTGCTGATATCACCGCTTATGTTGCGGCTCATCCTTTGGTTGCAGCCACCGCTTTAGAGCAGATTAACATGGAGTACTTTGTTGAAACTTGCACAAGCTTTGACTTCAACGAGGCGTGGAATAACTGGAAAAGATCAGGATATCCTGCTTTAGTACCGGTTAAATATACCGGTCAGTTTACTGATGGCAGTATCCCAAGAAGAATAGAGTATCCAACTTCATTGGTTGGTACAAACGCAGCTGGTTACGCTGCAGCTATTGCTGATCAAGGTGCTGATAGCTTCACTACAAGGGTTTATTGGGATACCAAATAATAAAATAAACTTTCCCAAAAACGAACAAAGAGACATATATTGTCTCTTTGTTCGTTTTATAAGAAATCGTAACCGGGAATCTTCATATTTAAGCGTTACGTGTACTTATATTAGTTGCCAGAAAATACGCCATAATGCTACACCCGCTATTATTTCGCCGACTAACAACCAGGGGCATCCTTCCTGTTTTTTTGCTTTTGCTTTTTGGTATTACCGCATCTGCCCAACAGCCTCTATTTAACCTTTTACAGCCTAAAGAGACTAACGTCAAGTTTGCCAACGATGTTGAGGAAACGGAAGCGCTGAATGTGCTTTCGTATGAATATTTTTATAATGGCGGCGGTGTTGCCGTGGGCGATATCAACAACGATGGCCTGCCCGACCTGATGTTCACTAGCAATATGGGTGATAACAAACTCTTCCTTAACCTGGGGCATATGAAGTTTAAGGACATTACTGCCGAGGCAAATCCAGGGCTTAAAGGCCGTGCGGGGGGCTGGAAAACAGGTGTTACCATGGCGGATGTTAATGGCGACGGGTTGATTGATATTTACATTTGCTATTCGGGAAAAGTAGCCGATGATGATGCGCGCAGGAACCAGTTGTTCATCAACCTGGGAAACAACAAATTTAAAGAAGAGGCTAAAGAGTATGGCCTCGATGATGCCGGGTATGGTACGCAAGCCGTTTTTTTTGACTACGATGGTGATGGCGACCTGGATATGTTCCTGTTAAACCATAGTATCAAAAGGATTGATAATGCTGATTTTGCCAAGTACCAGAAAATACCTGATGACTTGTCTAGTAATAAACTCTACCGGAATGATAACGGGCATTTCACCGATGTATCCAAAGCAGCAGGTATCATTCAAAACCCGCTTACCTTCGGTTTGGGCGTAGTTGTTTCAGACATCAACAAAGACGGATGGCCCGATATTTACGTTACCAATGATTATAACGAGCCGGATTATTTGTACATCAATAATCACGACGGTACGTTTTCCGAAAGATCTAAACAGATGCTAAGGCATATGTCGCATTTCTCTATGGGCGCCGATATTGCCGATTTCAATAATGACGGGTTGCCCGATATTATGACCCTCGATATGCTGCCCGAGGATAACAACAGGCAAAAGACATTGCAAATGGACGAGAAGTATGAAGCGCTTCAGCTGATGCTCGACCAGGATTTGCACAAGCAATACATGCGGAATATGCTGCAGCTGAATAATGGCGACGGCACTTTCAGCGAAATAGGCCAGCTGGCAGGCGTATCAAATACCGACTGGAGCTGGTGCCCCCTGATTGCCGATTTCGACAACGACGGTTACAAAGACATCTTTGTTACCAACGGCTACCTGAGGGATTATACCAGTAAAGACTTCTTAAGATATTGGGGCGATTACAAGATAAAGAAAGCAATGGCGGCAGAGCCCGCTTTACTGATGGACCTGATCCATGCAATGCCTTCGACCCCGCTACCCAATTATATTTATAAAAACAATCACGACTTAACCTTCACCAACAAACAAACGGAATGGGGCTTGGGTCAGGCAAATATTTCAGCAGGAGCTGTGTACGTAGACCTGGATAACGATGGTGATCTTGACCTGGTGATCAACAACGTTAATCAGCCGGCTTTTATTTACCAGAATATGAGCCGCGAAAATAATAACTCAAACTACCTGGCGGTAAAGCTGAAGGGAACCGGTAAAAACACTGAAGCAATTGGTGCGAAGGTGTATGTTTACACAGCCGGTAACGTGCAATACCAGGAAGTTTATCCAACGAGAGGATACCTGGCATGTATGCCGGCTACACTTCACTTTGGTTTAGGGGAGTATAAAAATGTCGATTCTGTTAAGATTGTATGGCCTGACCAAACTTCGCAACTATTGACAGACGTAAAAGGGAATCAACAGCTGAACGTAGCCTGGGCCGCATTATTAAAAAAAGAGGTGATGGCTGCACCTGTTGCGAAAACAGTTTTTACCCATGCCGATCCATTGTTGAATTTTAAGCCTGATGAGATCTCAGCAAATGACTTTAAGAGGCAGTTGCTGATGCTTACCATGTTTTCGAAGGTTGCGCCGGTGATAGCTAAAGCCGACATCAATAAAGATGGCCTGGAAGATCTGTTTATCAGCGGAAGCAAAGATCTACCCGGCAAAATTTATCTGCAGCAAAAGGATGGAAAGTATATCGAGGCGGAATTAAAAAGACGTGGCATAGAAAATACCGGTACTACAGCGGCAGCAGCATTTTTTGATGCCAATGGGGATGGCTTTCCGGATCTGTATATTGCAAAGGGCGGCTATTCGTCATATGAGCCCAATACAGCCGATTTACAGGACGAACTGTACATAAATGACGGGAAAGGTAACCTGTGGTTATGTTCCACTCCCTTGCCTGCTGTAAACGCATGTAGTAAAAGCTGCGTTCGCCCCTGTGATTTTGATGGGGATGGAGACGTAGATGTTTTTGTTGGTGGCCGCGTAATACCCGGACAATATCCCGTTGCACCGCAAAGCTATTTGCTGGTAAACGATGGCAAAGGAAATTTTACGGCGGCGACAGTTCCGTTCGCCAATATAGGGATGGTTACCGATGCACAATGGATAGATCTGAACGGCGATGGCCGCAAGGACCTGGTACTATGCGGCGACTATATGCCCATAACGGTATACCTGAATACCAAAGAAGGTTTTGTCGACAAAACAAGCGATTACTTCAGCGGGGCGCAAAAAGGCTTTTGGAATAAACTGGAATTTGCCGACGTTAACGGCGACGGCAATCCTGATCTGATAGCCGGTAATTTCGGGTTAAATACCCAGATCAAGGTATCGGAGCAGCAGCCTGGTGAAATGTATTTTTCCGATTTTGATAAGAATGGCTCTATTGATCCTTTCTTCAACTATTACATCCAGGGTAAGAGTTATCCGTTTGTAAGTCGTGATGAACTGAACGAACAGATCTCTGCAATGCGCAAGCGGTTTACATCATACAGAGCCTATGCTGATGCCGATATAACCAATGTGTTCTTTCCCGCTGAATTGAAAGATGCAACCAAGCTGGAGGTGAACCAATTGAAAACCACTTTATTTATAAATAAAGACGGCAAATTTGTGGCTACAGACTTACCGGTACAGGCGCAATTTGCCCCGGTAACCCAAATTATAACCGGGGATTTCGACAAAGACGGGCATACAGATTTGTTATTGCTCGGCAATAAATCAGACAACCGGGTTAAAATTGGCGCGATGGATGCCAATTACGGTTGCCTGCTAAAAGGCGACGGCAAAGGCGGATTTACCTATATTGTTCAGCCGGTATCGGGGCTTTCGGTAGCAGGGGATGTTAAGTCGGCAATCGAAACCAGGATAAACGGCCTGCCATACCTGCTGATAGGAGCTAGCGATAATCCTTTACAATTTTATCAAGAACAATAAACTGCTAAAAGATATCTTTGGTAGTCCATCGACGTTTTTGGGAATATTTTGTCAAAAATCACACAATAAACGGTCTTAACAGTTATCATTAAAAACCACCGTAAAAGCGATGAATGCAGCTGATTACCGGCTCAAAGCATATTTGAAAAAACAGTTTTCAAATATGATATTTATCCTTACATTTGCGGGCTAATTGTTGCTCATTGAAATCGCTAAGAAATTTTTCGATTCCGTTCACCGGTCTGAAACTGGGAAAGCACCAGTTTGAGTTTGATATTACTGATGCCTTTTTCGATGAGTTTGAATACTCGTTGGTAAAAAAAGCTAAGTTGGCGTGCCATGTGGAGTTAGAAAGGCAGGAAACGATGATTATCCTGAATTTTCATATCCAGGGAACGATTGATGCGAGTTGTGACAGGTGCCTTGCAGCATATCCGCAACCGGTGGATATCCGCGAACAGCAGGTCGCAAAGTTTAGTGAAGAAGAGATTGACGACGACGAAGAGATTATCACGCTTGGTAAAAATGATCACGAGATCAATATAGCCGGGTTGGTGTACGAATATATAAATGTTGCATTGCCATTTATAACCGTATGCGGTAACGAAGGAAATACGCCATATTGCGATAAAGAGATGCTCGACAAGTTAAGCAAGTTGTCGGTAAATAACGAAGAAGATACCGAGAGCACAGACCCGCGGTGGGACGCTCTCAAGAACATAAATAAATAAAATAAAAGGATCATGCCACATCCAAAACGTAAAATATCCAAATCGAGAAGAGACAAGCGCAGAACTCATGACAAAGCTGAACTGCCTACTTTAACTACCTGCAAAACTACCGGTGCCGTGCATTTGCCGCACAGGGCTTATACTGTTGATGGTAACGTTTACTACAACGGTAAATTACTTATTGAAAAAGCAGCCGTAGCCTAAGTTTTAATTTTCTGAAATGAAGATTGGCTTAGATATTATGGGCGGTGATTTCGCTCCCCGGGCTACTATGTTGGGAGCGATTGAAGCTTACAAAAACTTGTCTGCCGATCAGAAACTCGTGCTTATTGGTGATAAGGAATCAGCAATAAGCATTCTTAATGAGAATAATTTCAGCCCCGATCACTTCGAGTATGTACACACTACTGAAGTGATTGGCATGGGAGAACACCCTACTAAGGCTATTCTTCATAAGCCTGCATCCAGTATAGCGGTTGGTTTTAAACTGTTGAAAGATGGCGACATTGCAGCATTTTCATCTGCCGGAAACAGCGGAGCTATGTTGGTGGGCGCCATGTTCAGCGTTAAGGCTATCCCTGGTGTTTTGCGCCCCGCCATTACTGCCATCGTACCCAAGTTAAAGGGCGGCCTGGCAATATTGGTGGATGTTGGTGCAAATGCCGATTGTAAACCCGAATTTCTTCAGCAATTTGGCATACTGGGCAGCTTGTTCGCTCAAAACGTTTACAATATCCCCGATCCCCGCGTTGCCTTGATGAATATCGGCGAAGAGGAGGAAAAGGGCAATATGCTTTGCCAGGCAGCATTCCCCCTGATGAAAGAAAGCAAAGCCTTTAACTTCGTAGGTAATATCGAAGGCCGCGACCTGTTTAGCGACGAGGCGGACGTAGTTGTTTGCGATGGCTTCACCGGAAATATCATCCTTAAATTTGCCGAATCATTTTATGTGGTTACCCTGAAAAAAGGTTTCAAAGACGACTTTTTTGACAGGTTTAACTACGAGCAATACGGTGGCAGCCCAATTCTGGGCGTTAATGCACCGGTTGTGGTCGGTCATGGTATTTCGTCTCCGGAAGCTATTAAGAACATGGTCCTGCTATCCAAAAATATGGTTGAGACCTCTCTTGTAGATAAAATTAAGCTGGCTTTCCAGTAAAAAATATTATAGATGAGCAAAATTCATGCTGCCATTACTGCCGTGCACGGCTACGTTCCCGATTATGTACTAACAAACAAGGAACTTGAAACAATGGTAGATACTAACGACGAGTGGATAACCACCCGTACCGGTATCAAAGAGCGAAGAATACTAAAAGGCGAAGGCCTGGGTACGTCGGACATGGCGGTACCTGCGGTTGAGGGCCTGCTGAAAAAACGCGGTATCAGCGCCGAAGAGATCGACCTGATCATCTTCTGCACCACCACTCCCGACCGCGTGTTCCCGGCAACGGCGAATATATTAGCACACAAAATTGGCGCAAAAAATTGCTGGGGATATGACCTGCAGGCCACCTGTTCCGGATTTTTATTCGGACTGGCTACCGGCGCCCAGTTTATTGAAAGCGGCAAACACCAGAAGGTTTTGGTGGTAGGCGGCGATAAGATGTCGTCGATCGTTAACTACCAGGACCGCGCAACGTGCATCATTTTTGGTGATGGTTGCGGTGCAGCCCTGCTTGAGCCTAATGATGAAGGATACGGGGTAATTGATTCCATTTTGAAAAGCGACGGAACCGGGTTGCCATTTCTTAACCAGGAAGCAGGCGGATCGGTAAAACCGGCATCGCATGAAACTGTAGACGCCCGCGAACATTTTCTTTTCCAGGAAGGCAAAGTGGTATTTAAGTTTGCTGTAACTAATATGGCAGATGTAGCAGCCGAAATAATGGAAAGAAATAACCTTACCGGCGATGATATTGCATGGTTGGTACCGCACCAGGCTAATAAACGTATTATAGATGCAACTGCTAACCGTACCAGCGTAAGTGCCGACAAGGTTGTTGTAAATATTGAGAAGTATGGCAATACAACCAATGCCACTTTACCCTTATGTTTGTGGGAATGGGAAGATAAATTCAAAAAAGGCGATAATATTATATTAGCGGCCTTTGGCGGTGGATTTACCTGGGGCTCGATTTATTTAAAGTGGGCATACTAGAGTGCATTAGATGTGCAGATTTCAAATGTGCAGATGTGCAAATGTTTGGAATAGATTTTTAATCTGCACATTTGAAATTTGCACATCGAACACTTGCAACCTAAATTAATTAATAAACAAGATGAGTAAAATTCACGCTGCTATTACAGCTGTTCATGGTTATGTGCCCGAATACGTACTTACCAACCAGGAGCTGGAAACAATGGTAGATACCAACGACGAGTGGATAACCTCCCGCACTGGTATTAAAGAGCGAAGGATATTAAAAGGCGAGGGCCTTGGCACCTCGGATATGGCTGTTCCTGCTGTAAACGCATTATTAAAAAAACGCGGGATAAGCGCAGAGGAAATCGACCTGATCATTTTTTGTACAACTACTCCGGATCGCGTATTTCCGGCAACGGCAAATATCCTTGCTGATAAGATCGGCGCAAAAAATTGCTGGGGATATGACCTGCAGGCGGCTTGCTCCGGTTTCCTATTCGGACTTGCAACCGGTTCACAATTCATAGAAAGCGGTAAACATAAAAAGGTATTGGTTGTAGGCGGCGATAAAATGTCGTCGATCACGAATTACCAGGATCGTGCCACCTGCATTATTTTTGGCGATGGTTGCGGTGCCGTATTGCTTGAGCCAAATGACGAAGGCAACGGCGTGATCGATTCCATTTTAAGAAGCGATGGTTCAGGCGTTACTTACCTTCATCAAAAAGCTGGCGGTTCTATAAAACCTGCGAGCCATGAAACTGTAGATGCCCGCGAGCACTTTGCTTATCA
>Ga0116227_10009703_pt1 | contig 17297 bp, 16 predicted proteins | sample S1TSphgellanicum_FD_89693 | JGI IMG/M metagenome (GOLD analysis project Ga0116227, IMG submission 89693) | Host-associated microbial communities from peat moss isolated from Minnesota, USA - S1T2_Fb - Sphagnum magellanicum MG | ecosystem: Host-associated > Plants > Peat moss > Unclassified...
AAAATCCGCGTGACGTTCCGTTCGCGGTAGTGACCGGCCAATTGCTGCGCGCGCCGGTACAGGCTTTCCGCAACGTCGCTCATCGCGCCGACTTCGCGCCCCGTGCGGCGCCTTCTTTTTGGGCGCGCCGAGGGCACTGATCGTCATCTTCGGTCCCGCGGGAACGTTCGTTCTGCCGTCGGCCGATCGCCGCTGCTCATGGTCGCACGTTCCGCTATCGTTAACGAGCGCCGAGCGCAGCTATGTTTCATGTGAGGCGCGTCGGGCTAACCGCGTTCTTCTGCAGGATACTTGTTAAATGATTCGCACCCAAGGGTCGACGACGGCTAGACCCGCAGCTTCGAACGGTTTGCGATCTCTTGTAACGATAGAAAATCCGCGGGTGGCAGCCGTTGCAGCAATTTGGCCGTCGGGAACGGAGATCGCGTGGCCTGACGCTCGGGCACAACGAACCACGCTGGGATAAGCTCTCGCTTCGAGCTCGCCAAACGGCACGATGCGCGAACCGAACAACGCCCGCTCGTGCTCTCGAAAGCCGCGGTCGAGTTCGGTCTTTCGTCGGCCGTCCGGCAAGAGCGCGATACCAAGCAGAAGTTCTGCCATGGTGACGGCCGAAACATAGAGCGTTTCGGCCGCCTGCGCATCGAGCCACGCGACGACGTCCTCGTTCGGCGCCAGTCGCATCATTTCCGAAATGACGTTCGTATCAACGAGCATCACGAAAGCCTGCGTCCTCGTCGAAGATTGCGCCCCGCGCCGGCGTGGGATCGCGCGTGACGTCGAGCTCGACGCCACCGGCCGGCGCAAACGCGGCAACGAGCGCCGAACCCCACTTGAGGCGCGTCGCCGGACGCGTCACCTCATCGAGAATCGCGCGCACTTCCGCTTCCGTGCTACGGCCGTGTTCCGCGGCTCTACGGCGCAAGGCGCGGTGCGTCTCTTCCGACAGGTTTCTGATGGTCAGCGCGGGCATAGCGATAGCACCTCATCCATAAAGTGATGTCAATGCTATCATGCTCGTCAATCTGCATGCAACCAACGATTCGTTGGCGCTGACTCACGCGGGCGACTGCGCCGTCAAGCAGAAGCCGGCGATCGCGCTCGATCGCCGGCGGTTGGGGGCTACTCGCGGCCGGGATGCATACCCTCGGGCGGTCCCTCGTGGATCGTCATCTCGAGGAGCTCGCGGCCCGCGTCAGGCGCCGGGCGCGCTTCGGAGTGCGGCCTATCCTTCCACTCGGCTTGGCGCGAGGCCATGTCGGCCTTCTGCTCCGGCGTCAGCGAGGCTTCCATCCGAGCTCGGGCAGCTTCCATCATCGTCCGCATCTGGGCACGCAGTTGGGTGTGGACGTTGAGGATCGATTGCTTTTCGCCGGTCGTGAGCAACGCGTCGAGTTGCGCCGCGGCGACGCGCGGGTCCGGGTTGGCCGCGATCGCCAGCTGCCCGACGATGTTCGCGAGCGCAGTCCGGTGCGCGGGCGTGAGCGCACCGAGCATCTGCGCGCGAGCCTGGGTGTGCAGCGCCTCGATCTGGGCGCGGTTCTGGCGCATTTCGGCGAAGCGCTGCGGGCCGGGTGCCCCGGGCTCGCCGGTGGGTGCAGCCAAGTCCGCCGCCGGGGGCGGACCGGGAGGTGGGGCGTCCTGTGCGAAACCGGCGACCGGCGAAAGCAGGAACGCCAAGGTCAGAAGTCCGATGCGTTTCATGTGATAATAATAGCCGGGTTCTCTGAGCAATTTCTGTGAGCGCGTTCAGGAATGCATTAAATTTGGAGGACTTGCGGCCGAGCGTCGATGACGTCCGCATTCGAGCGCTCGAAGAGCTGGTCACGCCGGCCGACGTGATGGCGCAGTTCCCGTGCACGCCGGAGGTCGCGAGCCTGGTGTACGCCACGCGCCGCACCTTACACCAGGTCCTCCACGGCCAGGACGACCGGCTGATCGTCGTGATCGGGCCCTGTTCGATCCACGACCCCGCCTCCGCCCTCGAGTACGCGCGCCGGCTCAAGGTCGAGCGCGACCGCCACGCTCGTTCGCTCGAGATCGTGATGCGCGTCTATTTCGAGAAGCCGCGCACGACCGTCGGCTGGAAAGGGCTGATCAACGACCCCCGGATGGACGGCAGCTTCCTGATCAACGACGGGCTGCGCATCGCGCGCGAACTGCTGCTCGAAATCAACGCGCTGGGCTTGCCCGCGGGTAGCGAGTTCCTGGATACGATCACGCCGCAGTACGTCGCCGACCTGATCTCGTGGGGCGCGATCGGCGCGCGCACGACCGAATCGCAGGTCCACCGCGAGCTGGCCTCCGGGCTCTCGTGCCCGGTCGGCTTCAAGAACGGCACCGACGGGAACATCCGGATCGCGATCGATGCGATCAAGGCCGCGAGCGAACCGCACCACTTCTTATCGGTGACCAAGAGCGGGCGCTCGGCCGTCGTCGCGACCACCGGGAACGATGACTGCCACCTGATCCTGCGCGGCGGCAAACAACCGAATTACGACTCGGCTAGTGTGGCTGCGGTCGGTGAAGCCCTCGCCCGCGCGGGACTGCCGGCGCGGCTGATGATCGACGCGAGCCACGGCAATAGCCGCAAGGATCCGGCCAGGCAGGCCGGCGTGGCTGCGGACGTCGGCGCTCAGCTAGCCGCCGGCGATACGCGGATCGTCGGCATGATGTTCGAATCGCACTTGGTGGCGGGCCGCCAGGACCCCGTCGCGGGGGAGCCGCTCGTGTACGGTCAGAGCGTGACCGATGCGTGCTTGGGCTGGGAAGACTCGGTCGGCCTCCTCGCGCACTTGGCCGCCGACGTCGAGCGCCGCCGCCGGCGCCGCGGATACGATGATCGAGGCCGCTTGGGCCGTCCCCTGACCGATCCGGCGGACGGCTAGGGGCGAGCGGGCGCCGGCGTCGAACGGGCCGCCATGTCGCTTCGGAAGCTGACGGCCGGTGCGGCGTTGTTGGGCCTCGCGATGGCGGCGTTGCCGGGAGCGCCGCTGGCCGCGATTCCCGCGGGCGCGCAATCGCGGCCCTTGCGCATCGGCCTCGTTCAGCAGCCGAACTCGCTCGATCCGATGCGCGCGGTCCAGTTCTACGAGAATTACTTAGCCGAAGGCATCTTCAGCGCGCTGACCGTCATCGACGATCACGGTAACGTCGCGCCCGACCTCGCCGAGACCGTTCCGACGCGCCGCAACGGAGGCATCAGCGCCGACGGCAAGTCCATCACCTACCATCTGCGCGCCGGCGTGCGCTGGCAAGACGGCGCGCCGCTGACGTCGCACGACGTCGCGTTCACCTTCGCGCGCATGCACGATCCCAAGGTGCCCTTCCCCGAGGCGAGCGTTTTTTCGATAATCGAGCGCGTCGACACGCCGGATCCGCGGACGGTCGTCCTGCGCCTGCGCACGCCGTGGGCCGACGCGACCTCCGAACTGTTCGTCGGCGGTCAAGACGGTTCGATCGTGCCCGCGCATCTGCTCGAAGGGGCATCGGACGCCGCCGACGCGCGCTTCGGCGCACAGCCGGTCGGCTCGGGACCGTACGCCGTGGAGCACTGGGAGCGCGGCAATCGCATCGTCCTGCGCGCCAACCCGGCGTACTTCCGCGGTAAACCCGGGATCGAGCGGATCGACGTCGAGTTCGTTCCCGACCAGAACACCCTCGCGCTCCGGGTGCGAACCGGCGAACTGGACTTCTCGCCGCAGATTCCACAGTCCGCGGCGGCGACGTTACACGATAGCGCGACCTTGCGGGTGCGCGCGGTTTCGACCTACGCCGATCTCGAGCTCGTCTTCCAGACCCGGCGGGCGCCGCTCGACGACGCCCGCACGCGCCGCGCGCTGCTGCTGGCCGTCGACCGGGCGCGACTGGTCGAAGCCGTGTATCACGGGTTCGCCCAGCCGGCAGACGACCTGGTGCCGCCGCAATCGCCGTATCACGTAACCGATCCGCATTTCAAACCCCACGGCGATCCCGCGGCGGCCCGGCGTCTGCTGGACGCAGCCGGCTGGAGGTCCGGCAGCGACGGCATTCGCACCAAAGGCGGCGCGCGGCTGGCGTTCGCGCTGACCGTGCCGGCCGGCTATCCGGCCTCGATCGGCTCGGCGATCCAGATTCAGGCGATGTGGAAAGCGGTCGGGGCCGACGTGACGTTACGACCGTTGCTCTCCAACGTGCTGCTCTCGCCGACGGGCACCCTCGCGTCCGGAGACTTCGACGTGTACATCGGGCCGACGGGCTATGCTACGTCGCCCGACCGCTCCGACATGGTCACGACCGCGGGCCTGCCCCCGAGCGGCCGTAATTATTCGCGGTACACGAACGGCGATGTGGATCGCTGGACCGCCGAGGCGCGCGCCGCTCCCGACGAACGCGTGCGGCGCTCGCTATACGCCAAGATTTCCGAGCGCGTCCGCGCGGACGGGCCGCGCGTGCCGCTGCTCTGGCAGCGGCAGATCTACGTGTTCAATGCCGAGCTCACCGGTCTGCGGCCTGAGACCGTCAACTCCGATCTCTGGAACGTCTACCAGTGGCACTTGGTAGGATGAGCCCCGACACAATTCTCTATCGGCTGCTCGCTTCCACCGAAGGTCCCAGCCTTCGGCCAGGGTAGTCCTTCGGGCATTTTCCTCGCTTCGGTAATTGCGGCATCCGATGAAGAAAGACAATGACTCAAAGGGATCCCGCCTGCCGGTACCTCGTTCGCGTCGTCCTCGCATCGGGCGAAGAAGAACTGGTCCCGTACCCGACCCGCGACGAGGCGCAGTTCGTCGTCGCCGTTTTGGAGCGCGTGGCGGACGGCAGCACGACCTTGCCGAAGCCTAAGGTTCCGTTCGTCTATTTGTTCCCGCCGAGCGACGCCGTCGTCGCCGTCGAATTGCTCGAGACGGACGACACCGCTCCATAACCCGGAGCAGAGGTCCGTCGATGTCGCACCAGATCCGCTTCGCAGGGAACGGACAACTTTCGATTACGGCTCCCGACCTCGCGCAAGCGCGCGATTTCTTCTCGGGGGTGCTGGGACTGCCCGTGGACTTCGAGTCCGAAGAAGCGCTCGGGTTCGATGCCGGCGGCTTCAAACTCTACGTCAACCGTGAACCCACGGTCGGCGCCTGCGTTCCGTCGTTCGACGTCCCCGACGTCGCGGCCGCACGCGAATACCTCGCCGCTGCCGGGGCAACGATCGTGCACGATCGCGGCAAGGGCGGCTTCACGTTCACGGATCCCTTCGGCCTGATTTACGACGTGGTGGGCGAGGACTAAAAGGCGCTCGCGGCTGCCTCGCGCAAACGAGGCCGTCGATGCCAACGGAGCTTTCGGTCAAGAGCGACGCGCGAAACGAACTGACCGTGCGCGGGTTGCTGCTCGGCGCGGCGATCACGCTCGTCTTCACCGCCGCGAACGTTTACCTCGGGCTCAAGGTCGGGCTGACCTTCGCGTCGTCGATTCCGGCCGCCGTCATCTCGATGGCCGTCCTGCGGGCGCTGCGGACCGGCACGATTTACGAGAACAACATCGTGCAGACCGTCGCGTCGGCGGCCGGCACGCTCTCGTCGATCATCTTCGTCCTGCCGGGCCTCGTAATGGTCGGCTGGTGGACGGGCTTTCCGTTCTGGGAATCCTTCGGCGTCTGCGCGGTCGGCGGCATCCTCGGCGTCATGTACACCGTTCCGCTGCGACGGGCGCTCGTCACCGATTCCGACCTGCCCTATCCCGAGGGGGTCGCGGCCGCCGAAGTCTTGCGGGTCGGCGCCGAATCGCGCGAAGCCGCGGCCGAAAATCAAGCCGGCCTGCTCGCGGTGGGCGGCGGGACCCTGGCTTCGGCCGGATTCGCCGCGATCGTCGGGACGCGGTTGTTCACGGATGAAGTCGACGTCTATTTCCGGGTCGGGCCTTCGGCGACCGGCCTCGGCGTCGGTCTCTCACTCGCGCTACTCGGCGTCGGACACCTCGTCGGCCTTTCGGTCGGGCTCGCGATGCTGGCGGGCCTCATCATCTCGTGGGGCGTCGCCACGCCGATCTTGACCGCGCTGCATCCCGCGGCCGGCGCCGCCGCGGAGGTCGCGACGTCGGTCTGGCGGCATCAGGTCCGCTTCATCGGCGCGGGCACGATCGGCATCTCGGCGATTTGGACGCTCGGCAAACTGGCGGCGCCCGTGACCAGCGGCGTGCTCTCGGCGATCGCGGCCTCGCGGCGCGCGAAAACCGAAGGCCGCGGCTCGCTGCCGCGGACCGAGCAAGACATTCCGATCGGGCTCGTCGCGCTGATCAGCGTGGCCTGCCTCGTGCCGCTCGCCGGACTGTTCGCGGCCTTTCTCTGGGGCGGGGCGCTCGCGCCGCTGGCGTTGCCCTTGATCGCGGGCGCGGTCGTCTACGTCGCGATCGCGGGCTTTCTGGTCGCTACCGCCTGCGGGTACATGGCCGGGTTGATCGGCTCGTCCAATAGCCCCGTCTCGGGTCTCGCGATCCTGACCGTCATCGGCGCGTCGCTGCTTCTGGCGCTGGTCGCTCACGCGACGAGCGGCACCGTCGGCGCGACGCTCGTCGCGTATGCGCTCTTCGTGACGGCCGTCGTGCTCTGCGTCGCGACGATCGCCAACGATAACCTTCAGGACTTGAAGACTGGACAACTGGTCGACGCGACGCCGTGGCGTCAGCAAGTCGCGCTGATCGTCGGCGTCATCATGGGCGCGCTCGTGATCCCGCCGATCCTCGAACTGCTCAATCACGCCTACGGCTTCGCGGGCGCGCCGAACCTGGCCGGCGCGATCGCGCGAAATCCGTTGCCCGCACCGCAGGCGACGCTGATCTCGGCGCTCGCCAAAGGCGTGATCCAAGGCCAACTCGACTGGGGTTTGATCGGCATCGGCGTGCTGACCGGCATCGGCCTCATCGCAATCGACGAGTTGCTGGGCGCGACGAAACGCTTACGGTTGCCGCCGCTCGCGGTCGGGATCGGCATCTACCTGCCGGCCTCGACCTCGTTCGTCGTGGTGATCGGCGCGATCGCGGGCTGGGCCTATAACCGCTGGGCCGACCGCATGCCGCAAGCCGAAACCGCGAAGCGGCTGGGCGTGCTGATGGCCTCGGGCCTCATCGTGGGCGAGAGCTTGTTCGGCGTCCTACTGGCAGGTATCATCGTCGCCAGCGGCAAGGAGTCGCCGCTCGGGCTCGTCGGCGACTCGTTCGCAACGGCCAGCCAAATTCTTGGTTCGCTCGCGTTCGCGGCGGTCGGCATCGCACTCTATTGGTGGATCGCGCGCCTGGCCCGCCAAGCGCCGAGCCTCCCGTCATGACGCGAAGCACGCCTCGCTTACGTGCGGGGGACGAAGAGTCCCGATCCGCGCTTCGAACGGAGGGCGGTGCCCGCCGGTCCCCACGTAGAACGGGGCGCGAAGCCCCTCGATCCGCCCGTAGAACTGGGACGGAGCCCTCCGGATGAAAAGAGAGAATCCGTGACCGATTCACTGCACGTCGTCGGCATCGGCAACGCGATCGTCGACGTTATCGCTTCCGCGCATGACGATTTCCTGACGAAACACGGCATGGTCAAAGGGACGATGCAGTTGATCGATGAGACCAAAGCGGAACAGCTCTATGCCGAGATGGGGTCGACGATCGTGACCTCGGGCGGCTCGGCCGCCAACACGGTCGCCGGCATCGCGTCTTTCGGCGGCCGGACGGGCTTCATCGGCCGGGTTCGCGACGACGCGCTGGGCGCGGAGTTCCGGCACGACATCACGGCGGTCGGCGCGCACTTCACGACGCCGCCGGCCACGCAAGGCCCCGCCACCGCGCGCTGTCTGATCGTCGTGACGCCCGACGCGCAGCGCACGATGAACACGTATCTGGGCGCGTGCGCGGATCTCGGCCCGGAGGACATCGATGCCGATCTGATCCGGTCGGCGCGGGTCACCTATCTCGAAGGCTACCTCTACGACCGCGAGCCGGCGAAGGAAGCGTTTCATCGCGCGTCCGCGCTCGCGCATGAGGCGGGCGCCAAAGTCGCGCTCTCGCTCTCGGATTCGTTTTGCGTGAACCGGCATCGCGACGCGTTTCTCGCGCTCGTCGACCACCACGTCGATATCCTCTTCGCGAACGAAGCGGAGATCGCGGCCTTGTTCGAAAGCTCCGACTTCGATACGTCGATCGCGCGTTTGCGCGAGTTGACCGCGATCGCCGCCGTCACGCGCGACGTCAAGGGCTCGGTCATCGTGACACCCGATCGCGTGATCGACGTCGCAGCCGCACCGGCGGCGCAAGTCGTCGATACGACGGGCGCCGGCGATCTCTACGCCGCCGGCTTTCTCTTTGGGCTCACGAACGGCGAGCCGCTGGAAACGTGCGGCCGGCTCGGAAGCCTCGCGGCGGCGGCAGTCATCAGCCATGTCGGCGCGCGTCCGCAAACGTCGCTGCGCGAGTTGCTCGCGCAGGCGTGAGTTGCTCGCGCCTGCGTTGCTCGTGGCGGCGCGAGCTAACCCTCTGCACCTGAACCTTACGGAGGCGTCTTCCATGCTCTTATCAACGTTTCGGTTTGCTCGCGGGCAGGTCGCTCTCGCCGTGGCCTTATCGCTCGGCGCGCTCCCGCTCGCGGCCGGCGCCCAAAACGCGGGATCTGGCCGGCAGGCGCACACCGTCACGCAAACGGGGAACACGACGGGCGAAGCGTTCGCGTTTCAAAACACGAACCCGGCCGGCGGCGGCGTGCTCGCGGAAGTCGGGCCGAGCCTCTACCCCTCAACGCGCGCGGGAATCTCCGGCGTCTACGAGCCCGGCACGTCGGCCATCGGTTACGGCGTGTTCGGGTACTCGAGCACCGGTTACGGCATCTACGGTAAGACGACGGCCCCGGGATACTCGGGCGTCTTCGGCGTGTCGGTCAGCGTCGGCGTCATCGGCCTTTCGACCGGCAGCAGCGGCGTCGTCGGTGAGACCTCGGTGCCGGACAACGTGAACTACGCCTCGATCTTTCCGTTCGACTCCTCGAACTATGCGGGCAAGGCCGGCACCTACGGCAAGGATATGAGTCCGGCCGCGGTCAGCCGCAGCTACGTGAATGAGAACGTGGGGGTCGTTGGTACCTCGCAGTACGGATTAGCGGGAGTCCTCGGAGTGCTCACCGGCGCGAGTCCCAACGGTTCGGTGGCCGGTGTCCTGGGCACGAGCTTCGGCGCCGATGAACACGGCGTTTTCGGGTACGACGCGTCGACTTCGACCGGCTCCAGCGGCCTCTTCGGAAGTTCCACGGACGGTACGGGAACCACGACGTTTTCGAACGGGGGCGAGGGCCTCAACGTCTATTCGGGCGCAGCGGTCGCCGTCGAAGCCGATAACGCCACCTTGAATCGCGCACCGCCGCTGCTGGTCCAAAGCGACGTGGCCGATCCGAGCTATCCCGTCGTCATCGTGGACAATAATTTCGACGGGAGCTCGCGCAACGATATCTTCTCGATCGGCGGGACGGGGAACGTGGTTGCCGCGGGCACGATCACCGCGTCGTCGTCGCCGCTCGAGGTCACGAGCGGCGCGAACGGCGGACGTTATGTCGCGTACGGATCGCGCACGAGTTCCCCGACGATCGAGGACGTCGGCTTCGGCACGTTGACCAGCGGCTACGCTTCGGTCCGGTTGGATCCGGCGTTCGCTTCGACGATCGATACGCACGCTCCGTATGCCGTCTTCATCTCGCCGGAAGGCGATAACAACGGATTGTACGTCACGGCGAAGACGGCGTCGTCGTTCGCCGTGCGCGAGGTTCACGGCGGGCACTCGACGTTGCCGTTCAGCTATCGGATCGTCGCGCGGCCACTGGATATGGCGCAAGCGCAGCGCCTGCCCGACGCGCGCACGGCCGTCGTGAAACCGGTCTTCGACGACAGCAAAGAGCGCGCGATGAACCTGATCCGCAAGGCCGAGCGCGAACGCATCGTGCGCGAGTTCGCGAAAAAGAACTAACGGCGAAAACGGTGCCGCCGCGGTCGTTCGCGTTTCTGTTCACCGATATCGCGGGCAGCACGCGGTTGTGGGAGAACGAGCCCGAAGCGATGGCCGTCTCGCTTGCCGCGCACGACCGCATCCTGCGTGAGGTGGTCGAGCGCGGCGGCGGCCACGTCTTCAAGACGGTCGGCGACGCGTTCTGCGCCGCGTTCGACGCGCCCGCCGCGGCCGTCGCGGCGGCGCTGGACATTCAGCGGGCGTTACGCGCCGCGGAGTGGGACGCGCGCACCGGGCGGCTACGCGTGCGGATCGGCGTGCACGCCGGCCCGGCGGAAGAACGCGACGACGACTACTTCGGCCCGACGCTCAACCGCACGGCGCGCTTGCAAGCCGTGGCGTACGGCGACCAGATCCTCGTCTCGGAGCCCGTGATCGCGGCGCTGCCCGCGGGCGCGTGGACCGTGCGCGACCTCGGCGCGCACCGGCTCAAAGACCTGCTGCTTCCGGAGCGGATCTATCAGGTCGATGCACCGGATTTGCCGTCCGAGTTTCCCGCGCTGCGCACGCTCGACGCTCTGACGACGAACTTGCCCGTGGCGCCCAACGCCATCGTCGGGCGCGGCTTCGAACTCGAGATGGCCGCCAAGCTCGTGCGCGAACGGCCGCTGCTGACGGTCGTCGGAACCGGCGGCGTCGGCAAGACGCGTTTCGCGCTCCAGCTCGCAGCCGACGTTAGCGAAGATTTCCCCGACGGCGTCTGGTTCGTCGATCTCTCGGGTGTCGAGCGCGGCGAACTCGTTGCTTCCACCGTTGCCAAGGTTATCGGCGTCGCAGAGCGGACGGGCCAAGCGCTGGCCGAGACGATCGCGGAATCGCTGGCCGGCAAACGGACGTTGATCGTCCTCGACAATTGCGAGCACGTCGTCGAAGCGGCGGCCGGCCTGGTCGCGACCTGCACGGCGGCCGCGCGCGACCTGCGCTTCATCGCGACTTCGCGCGAGACGCTGGCCATCGCGGCCGAGCAGTTGCTGCGGCTCGACCCGCTCGGGCTACCGCAAGCCGCCTGCACGCCCGAACAGCAGCTCGAGGCGCCGAGCGTCGCGCTCTTCGTCGAACGCGCGCGAGCCGTTCGCCCCGACATCGAGATCGGCGGCGCGACCTTGGCGGCCATCGTCGAGGTCTGCCGCCGCCTCGACGGCGTGCCGCTCGCCATCGAACTGGCGGCCGCCCGCACCGCGCTCTTCGACGTCAAGGAACTCGCGCGCCGGACCGGCGACCTCTCGCGCCTGCTCGCGCAGCGCAAACGCGATGCGGCGCCGCGGCAACAGAACATCGAAGCGCTGATCGATTGGAGTTACCGGCTTTTGAGCGAGCGCGACCGCGTTGTGCTCGAATCGCTCGCCGTCTTCGCGGGACGCTTCGACATCGCCGCGGCGCTCGCGGTCTGTTGCGTCGACGGGCTCGACGAGTTCGACGTCGAGGAAGCGCTCGAGTCGCTCGTGCAAAAGTCGTTCGTCGCCGTCGAGGACACGCCAAGCGAACGCCGGCTACGGCTGTACGAAACGATCCGCCAGTTCGCGGAACGCCGCCTCGAGCAGGCACCCGAACGCACCGAGGCGGTTGTGGCGCGGCACATCGCATTCTATCGCGAACTGGCCACGCGAACGAGCGACGAAGTCGGTGAAGACATCACCGGCTTCACCGCCGATCTCGACAACATTCGGGTTGCCTTTCGACGCGCAGGCGAACGGCCGGATCGCAAGGAGGAGCGGGCCGACCTGGCGCTCGCGATCGGCCGCTACGGCCTGCAGGCGGGAGCTTTAGCCGAGGGATTAGCCGCGCTCGAAAGCGTGAGAGACGAGTTGCAGAGCTCCACGCACATAGCGCTACTCGTCGAGTTCAATCTGGGCGAGTATGCGATGCACGGCGAGCGACCGGAGGTCGCACGCGAACACTACCGGCGCGTTGCCGATTGTGACGCTTCGGACCTGGCCGGCCGCGGTGCCTACGGCCTCGCGATGGCGGCGCGCGGCGCCGGACGGTTGGATGAAGCATTCGAGCAGATCGGACGCTCGGTTGCGCTTCTCGAACGTCACGGACCCACGCTCGCGCTCGCCCAAGCCTATACGGGATTCGTGAATATCGAGTTGGCGCGCGGCAACCTCGCTGAGGCTCGCACCCAGGCCGAACGCGCCCTCGAAACCGCGCGTGCGATCCGCAATCCCCGAGTAATCGCGGTCACGCTTGGGAACGTCGCGATTCTCGCCTTTTACTCGGGCGACCTCACCGCGGCGACTCGCTTGATCGAAGAAACGATAGCTGCGACCGCGCGGGCCGGCGCGCGAGTTGCCGCGATGCTGTACGTCGTCGTGCGCGCGGAGATCGCGTTGCTTTCCGGCGAAAGCAACGCCCGAACCGACGCGCTCGCGGCGCTGGCCGGAGCGATCGAGATTCACTCGATCGAGCTCGGTGCACGCGCCGCCGAAACGGTCGCCGCGCTCGAGGCGCATGCCGGTCGCGGCGAACGCGCTCGGCGGCTATTCGCGTGGGCGGAGGGCGGCCGGATCGCGCACGGCGTCACCATCGACGACCTTGACCGCGGCCTCGCCGCGCGCAAGAGAGAACTCGCGGGGTGCGAGCCGCCTGCGCGCGAACTCGCGCTCGCGCTCTTCGAAACGGTACCGCCCGAGGATTTGCTCGCCTATGCGACGCAAGCTTCCGCCTCATGAGGCATTGTGGTTCGATCGCCGTCGGATTCGCCTTGTTGGCGGGCGCGTTGATCGCGGGCTGCAGCGGCAGTTCGGTGGCGCTCACCCCGGCGGGCGTGCAACCCACACCCAATGCGGCGCTCCTGCCCGCGCCGTTCGCGCCGCTTCAATTCAACATCTTGCCGATCGGACCGCAAATAACCGACGGATACGACTGTCCCGTCGGCATCGTGACGTCGAAAACGCAATTGCCCGACGTTCGGACGCACCGTCCGAACGCGGTCGCGCCGCGCGGCGTGCAGCCGATTACCGGCGGCTGCGATCCGACCCAAGCCTTCCCGACCATCTCGCCGTACCCGACGCAAGCCCCGCCGACGCCCGTTCCGCTCGCGACGGCCTCCCTCGCCACGCAAGCGATCACGGCGCCTTCCGCCGCGCTGGCGTTACCGGCCGTGGCCGGCTGGACCGGCACGCTCACCTTCCCGGCATGCACCAACCCCGGCACGTGCGCTGCCGGAACGACGAACGGTTCGATCGGCCTGAGCGTACTGCAGGGAACCACGGCGGCCGCCTACACCTTTGCACTCAGCTTCAAATATACGGGACCGGAAAACCTAGCGCCGCCGACGCCTCCGCCCTCGCAGAATCCCTCGCCGCACATCTGGGAACTCTACGGCCCGCCCGGGCCGGTGCCCAAACCGATTCCGACGTTCCTGAGCGGCGCGCCGATCTCGCTGGGATTCCCCTCCCTTTCGGTGACCGTTCCGCCGGGCTCGGCGATCAGGCCAAGTCGTTTAGTACTTGAAGTTTCACAAGTCCTCACACCGCCGGTCTACGAGATCCAAATCGACAACCGCAACGCCGCCGGTGACTTCCTGCCGATTCCGCTGCGAAGCAGTGCTTCGTACCAGCCGTATGCGTCGAACGCGACGACGGCCCAATTCGCCTTGCCGTCCACGCCGTTCGCGTTCCAAACCGACTTCACGCAGTACGTCTTCGCGCTCGCATCGAGTCCGTAACCGCGCTCCCACGAGCCGAGAAAACAGAAAAGCGCGATGGGTATCGCGCCGTTCTGCGAAGAGTCGATGCCGCGCTACGCGGCGAGCGCGCAGCGCGGCATCGGTTCCCGTTGGTTAGAGCTTGATCACCACGGACTTCGTTTCCGTGTAGCACTCGAGCGCGTTGTGGCTCATCTCGCGGCCCCAGCCGGACTGCTTGAAGCCGCCGAACGGCAGCGCGGGATCGAAGACGTTGTAGCAGTTGACCCACACGGTGCCGGCGCGCAGCGCGGCGGCCGTCTTGTGGGCTTTGCTCACGTCCTTGGTCCAGACGCCGGCCGCCAGGCCGTAGACCGTGTCGTTGGCGGCGTCGAGGATGTCGTTCGGATCGTCGAACGGCGTCGCCGCGACGACGGGCCCGAAGATCTCCTCGCGCATGATTTTCATGTCGGGCTTGGTGTCGACGATGACGGTCGGCTCCACGAAGTAGCCGTCGCCGCCGTACTTGGTGCCGCCGGAGAGGAAGCGGGCGCCTTCGCTCTTGCCGGACTCGATGTAGCCGTTGACGCGGCGGTGCTGCTCTTCAGAGACGAGCGGGCCGATGTCGGTCGTGGGCAGCATGCCCGGTCCGACCCGCATCGACTTGGCCGCGCTCGCCAAACCTTCGGTCACGCGGTCGAAGACGGAGCGTTCCACGAAGAGGCGCGAGCCGGCCGTGCAACACTGGCCCATGTTGAAGAAGATCGCGAAGGCCGCGCCGGCGATCGCTTCGTCGATGTTGGCATCGGCGAAGATGATGTTGGGCGACTTGCCGCCCAGTTCCAAGGTGACTTTCTTCAAGTTGCCCGAAGCGGCTTGCACGATCAGTTTGCCGACCTCGGTCGAGCCGGTGAACGCGACCTTGTCGACGTCGGGGTGGACGGAGAGCGCGGCGCCGGCCGTCTCGCCGTAGCCCGGGATCACGTTGATCACGCCGTCGGGGAAACCGACTTCTTGCATGATCTCGGCTAAGAGCAGCGCCGTGAGCGGCGTCTGTTCGGCGGGCTTGAGCACGATCGTGCAGCCGGCCGCGAGCGCCGGGCCGATCTTCCAGGCCGCCATCAGCAGCGGGAAGTTCCAGGGGATGATCTGGGCGACGACGCCGATGGGTTCGCGCCGTGTGTACGCCTGGAAATCGCCGGGAATCGGAATCGAGTCACCGAGGATCTTGGTCGCCCAGCCCGCCATATAGCGGAGGTTGTCCACGGACATCGGAACGTCGGCCACGCGAGCGACCGCGAGCGGCTTGCCGTTGTCCAGCGATTCGAGGACCGCGAAATCTTCGGTCCGCTCCTCGAGCTTGTCGGCCAGCTTGTAGATCAGGCGCGCCCGCTGCGAGGGCGAGAACGAGCGCCAGGGGCCCTTATCGAAAGCGCGCCGCGCCGCCGCGACGGCGAGATCGACGTCGGCCTTATCGCCCTCGGCGACGTGCACGAGCACGCGTCCGGTCGAGGGGTCAAAGACGGGGAAGGTCTTGCCGCTCTGGGCGGCCTGCCATTTGCCGTCGATGAGAAGCTGCTTATCCTTGCTCAGGAATTCGCGCGCGAACGCGGGCAGTTCGACCGACGAGCTTGGCTGTTCCAGCAAAGCCATGTGAAAGAAACCTCCATTGTGTCCGGTGTATCCGGCAGAATATAACGTTTGGCCGCCGCCCGCAAGTAGGCCTTCCTCTTGACGCGACGCTGTAGCCGATGGTATACACCGATGAGATTCATCTCCGCGCGGGACGTGGGAATCTTGCCGGAAGGTGAATGAAAAGAAGCGGCGCCCCGTCTCGGCGGGACGCCGCTTCTACTTAAACGGGGGGACACGTCCCCCCGATCCCCCCACCGCGCCCTTCGACAGGCTCAGGGCGACATCGATCAACCGTACCCCGTTCGTCGCCCTGAGCCCGTCGAAGGGCCACGGTCCTCCACGGGCGGACGAACTTCGCGTGACGCCGCGTTCTCGGCTTGGGCGCCGAACGACTCACGCAAGAGCGCGTTAGCGGAGGTTACTTCGCGATCATGACCTCGGTCGATTTGACCACGACTCGGACTTTGTCTCCGGGCTTGAGATTCAGCGCCTCGACCGATCCGCGCGTGATCGCGGCGACGACGGACGCGGCCTCGACCTCGACGACGACTTCGGCCATGATGTTCCCGAGCTTGGTCGAGACGATGGTTCCGGGAAGTTGATTTCGTGCACTAAGTTCCATGCGTGGTTCCGTTGGCAGCGCCCGGCGGGGGACCTGCCCCGGCCGGCACGAGGTCGACGTCGATTTCGACGGCATTGCGGATCCAGCGGGCCTGGCGCTTCTCGGCCGGGATCACGATCCGGAAGGGCGCGAGCGAGGCGGGGAGCGCCTGCCCGTTCCGCTGGTCGGCAAGGAGCACGAGGCGGTCGGTGAAGGCCGGGTCGAGTTCGGGCAGCGCGAAGACCACCCGGTAGCCGTCGGAGGCGATCACGACGGCGTAGGCCGCGAGGTCGCGGCCGCGCAGCGCCTCGCCCTGGGGGACGCCCGCTCGCGCGAGGACGGCACCAAGTTCGACGCCCGAGTACGTCGCCGGGCCGCCGTGCATGTCGGTAACGCTCGCTTCGCGCCGGGGCAGGCCGGCCAGCGTCGCGGGCGACAGGACGATCTTGATCGGCCAAATTACGGACGCCGTGGAACCCGCTGCTGCGGGCCCCGAGCTCGGGACCGTCGGCGCGGGCGCGGAACTCGGAGCGACCGGCGCGGGCGCGGAGCTCTGAGCGACCGGCGCGGGCGTGGAGCTCTGAGCGGACGCGGGCAGCGCCGCTCGGCCGAGCGCCAAGGTCAGGAGCGCCGCTAACGTCGCAAGGGCGGACGGGGTTGCGGGCCCGCCGCGGAACGCTCGGCCGGTCAAGCGACTTGGGCCACTGCTTTGCCCTGGGCGATCGTTTCGTCCGATTCGCCCGCGACCAGCGGAAAGAGAAACCCGGCAAGCGCCCCGCCGGCGAGCGGCGCGACCCAGAAGAGCCAGAGCTGCGCGACCGCCCAGCCGCCCACGAAGAGCGCGGGCCCCGTGCTGCGCGCCGGGTTGACCGAAGTGTTGGTGACCGGAATGCTGATCAGGTGGATCAGCGTCAACGCGAGTCCGATCGCGATCGGCGCGAAACCCGCAGGCGCGCGTTTGCTGGTAGAGCCCAGGATGATGAAGAGAAACATGAACGTCAGCACGACTTCGCAGACCAGCGCCGCCACGAGCGAAAAGCCGCCCGGGGAGTGATCGCCATAGCCGTTGCTTGCGAACCCGCCCGCGAGCGAGAATCCAGGCTGACCGCTCGCGATCGCGTAGAGCACGGCGGCGGCTACGATGGCGCCGGCCACTTGTACGATCACGTACGGCAGCACGTCGCGGCCGGCAAAGCGCCTGGCCGTGAAGAGCCCGACGGTGACCGCGGGGTTGAAGTGGCCGCCGGAGATCGGGCCGAAGGCGAAGGCGCCGGTCAGCACCGTCAGGCCGAACGCGAAGGCGACGCCGACGAAGCCGATGCCGAGCTTCGGAAAGGCCGCGGCGAGAACGGCGCTTCCGCACCCGCCGAACACCAGCCAGAACGTCCCCATGAACTCAGCGGCCAGGCGGTTCCGCAACGGCATGCAGTGCGACCTTTC
>Ga0116227_10009704_pt1 | contig 17296 bp, 12 predicted proteins | sample S1TSphgellanicum_FD_89693 | JGI IMG/M metagenome (GOLD analysis project Ga0116227, IMG submission 89693) | Host-associated microbial communities from peat moss isolated from Minnesota, USA - S1T2_Fb - Sphagnum magellanicum MG | ecosystem: Host-associated > Plants > Peat moss > Unclassified...
AAGGGTTGGAATCCTTGACAGCCATTTTAGGTCACTGCAAGCAGGGCTGACTGCTGGGGAAGCACAAAGAGATGAGGAGGCAAGGAAGGCTGCAAAAGCCAAGGTAGCAAAGAAGAAGAGAAAGAGAGATGAGAGAGCAACAACAGGAGCTCTCTCACCTAGAACTCTCAAGAAGAAAAGGAGGAAGGATGAGAAGGATGCCATCAGAAAGTAAAAGCTCGACCTGAAGAAGAAGGAGGAGGAGAGGAAGAAGCTCCCTCTGATAACATTGGCAGAAGAGGGAATTCCAACCGAGTTGGCATACACTGGGGCGAAGAGCACCATTAGGCACATTGTCTCCACCAACTTTGCACGAGGAGTTAAGTGGGGCACTCTCTCAAAGGTAGAGTAAAAGAGAGTGATAAATCAGGTCAAGGGAACATTTCGAAATGGAGGAGAGCTTGATTCACAATGGATTGCAAACAAGATCTCCAATTCAATGTCTCAAGCAAGATACCATGACACGATGAAGATTCGTGCTCACCTGAAAAACCTGAATGTGTACAGGAACTTGGAGAGGCCGCTTCAGTTCTTAGAAGACATCTGGAATGCCTTCTACTAGTCTAAGGTGCAGCTGAAAGCAACAAGGCAGCTGAAGGAGATCACAGAGCAGCTAGCCAAGGCCAAGAAGGCAAGAGAGTTTGGGAGGTTTGACCGTGACCTGAAGGCACTAGAGTTGAAGCTTGCTGAATGCCAATCAGTGGTGGATGAGGTTGGTTATCCACCATTGAAGTTCCTCAAGGCAACAGAACGAGTGAAAATGGTTCCAAACACCACCCACAGGCTAGGGCAAGGTGGCATTCTTGGCCTCAAAGCAGCATTTGTAAATACCCTAAACCCTCTCCTCCATTTCTTTCCTGCAAAGACTCACATGCTTGTGAGTTTCTGTCGAGTCAAACTGGACTGTTTGCGATACCTTTACAATGCGATACCTTTGCGATATCTTTGCGATGCGAATTGCATTGCAAAGACAGGTATATGGAGTTTTGGCCTTTTGGGTTGCGATAATATATGCGATGCGATTTGTTTTGCAAGTTGCTTCACAAGTGTCAGTATGCGAAGGTCTGCGCTTTGCAAAAGTGGTCGGAGACTTGAATAGATTCTTTATGCGTTTTTTTTACCTGTTGTATTATGGGGACAGTACAAGAGGTACAAGAGGAAAATCACAGCTGCAGAAATGAATATGGGCCAGGAGCATGGCAAGGAGCATATTTTTCAACATGTTGATGCACTATTGGTGAGTGGGTTTGGTTGGGATTCAATTTTTGTTTGTGTTGAAATTTTTTTCATTTGAATCAAGATTTTCATTTATGGTCTTGACTAAGCTTTGCATGTTGAAATGTAGGCATCTGAGGGTGAGAGTGAAAGCTCCGAGGGCAGCAGTGATGAGGAGGAGAAAGATGAGGAGGAGAGAGCAGGTAGCACTGCTCCCAGTGTGCTACCTGCTCCCAATGCTACCACTAGCAGTGGACCCAGTTCATTTGCTAGTCGAAATGAAGGTTCTGCAGGGGGCAAAGATAAAGAGAATAGGGAGGAGGAGGAGGAGGAGGAGGAGGAGGAGGGGTAGGGGGACGATGAAGAGAGGGAGGAGGATGAGTAGCCTCCCCCTCCACCAAAGAACACTAGGAAGAAAGATTCAAGGAAGAAATCAAAGAGGGGAAAGAAGTCTAGATAAACAGCTAGTGTGTTAGTTACCCAAGGGTTGCAAACCCTTTTACATTGTAAATTTTGAAATTTTGATATAGATTTTCTTTTTTGCGACCCAAAGTGACCCAAATAAACCCTGCTTCCAAAATAAGAATACAATGCCATGCTCTTGCGATACACAGTGCATCTCAAAACAATTTGCGAGTCATAATTCTTTACAACACTGCAAAAGCCAAAAGACCAATAATACCATGTCATAGACATCGCTACACTCTTGGGGGTACAATCATTCCAGAACACGTTTGCGAAATCATAGATTTCTCAAACTTTTAGCGGCATTCTGAGAATCCCAAAAAGTTTGCGTGAGATCTTAAAAGCCTATCGGTTTCCGATATAAGATCTAACGCAAACGTGTTGGGATTCTCAAAAATGTCATTAAGGGTTTGCGATAAACCTTATTTCGGAAACCGATAGACTTTTGAGTCGATTCGCTAAGTTGTTGCGGTGATGGGTTTGTTGCAAATAGTTTCCGATGTATTGTTAATCGCAAACGGTTTATAGAAGCAGTTATAATCGTAAAGGTTTTGCGATTGTATCAAGTTCGGGAGTTATGAAGGACTTGTGATTGTACGGGTGCAAATGTTATGGTATCGCAAAGGCTTAACAGTTTGCGAAGAGTTATGGTTCGCAAATGCGGGTTTTCATAAACTTCTTTCTTTGTTGTTTGCGATGATATGTGGATCACAAAATAGCCCCCTGTTGTTGTAGTGTGTGTGAAAAATGTCAAAGTGAATGTTAGGTTCTTCATAAATCAATCTTGTAGCTTGGGTGGTATCAAGCTTATGTGATTTACAGGATTGGATTTTGGGTTAATCCTTGGCATATGTGGACAATGTGATGGAAATATCATAAATTGAAAGATTGTAAATTACATTAGATTTGTGTTGCGTGTAAATTAAAGGTTAAAAGTTCATAAGGATTTTAGTACATTAAGAGTTTTGATCCAATGGCAAATCCCAAGATTATTTTGTTGGTATAGATTTGTTGTATGAATGTTCTTATGGTGTTGTGATTGTCATATGTTCTTCTATCAAATGTGTTCTATTTTAAATAACACACGAATACAATTTCTTGGAAATTATGTTATTGTTTCCATCCACCTATTGTTATAGTATATAATCACAACACCTTGAGTTTGTGTCTTTTATGTCTTAGGAATGTTTAGGTTTCAAACCTTTAATTTTTAGCCACATAACTACCAACTACAATTAACAAATCAAAAGTGAAAATTGGGGTGGTGACAGATGTTGCACAAGCAAGGGGAATGAGGTGTGTTGGAAGTGGAAAAGTAATCAACCCTACTAATGTTATTCGACTCATAATGGAAGAAAATTGCATTTTTAAAATGTAATTCAAACACGTTACCTAACAATAATGTTAAAGACTAAAGGGACATGCCCAACTTTAGTGGGCTAGAAGAGATGGATGCACTAGCCAAGAAAAGTGCCTTCCAAACAACATGTAAACAAAAGAATTGAAAACAACAAGGCATCTTCCAAAAGCAGGTGAAGGAATGTGTGGTTGCCAGTTGTATTCTTAAAATCAAAATTTTGACAAATGCAAAAGGGAAAATTGTTGGCTTGAAGTCAATTTGGAAAGGAATAGGGAAGGAAGTTGCATACCAACATTTGGACTTCATAATTTGACAATTTGGATCACATGCCCAAAAACAATTAGATGTAATATATGAAGATCGAACCAACAAATTTGATATGACCCTCCTTTAAAACCCAATGTTTTAAAAACTCACATGATAGAACATTTTAGTTCCTATAGGAGAACACTAAGGAGTGAAAAACAAAAGGGACAATGCACGTCCTAAAAAATGTCTTGTAGAAATGTGAGATGCAAATGTCTTCTTTTGGAAAACTCTAAATCCCAATAAAGAAAATGAACATATGTAAGAACTGTTCATACCCAATTACGAGAGCCAATAACTTTGGGATGAACACCATCAACCTACTTCATGGAGTTATAAATATCATGCAACTTGGATGTTATATGTTGCAAATTGTTATCTTACTGTTACATTCCCATATATAATACAAAGTTTTTAGGACAAGAGGTGGATTTCCATCCCAAGTAACCAAATATGACTTGTGGGCAATCATGAAACATCATTATATTGTGATTGACAAATGCCTGAAGGAATTGCACATGTGGTGAAGGAAGAGGAAAAGGATGTGCAAAAGCCAACAACAAAAGTACCATCTTTCAAACCTCCATGTGCATGTTTTTAATTTAATGGTTTCAACATACTTTAAAGTACAATCATTGTGGTAAATGACTTCAACATAACATTACACTAATAGATTTCTTCAAATATATGATTGAGTTTATTATTAGTATTCTAGTCATAAATAACAAAAATGACTAAAAACCTTAAAATCGTTACGAACGAATTATTTAGAACAATAATCATTGAGGACATGATGTGGCAAATATCATCCATTAGTTGTAAAGGACATACATGAAGTCATTAGTGATAGTTTAATCATTGTTACATTACTTTTTTTAAGTTATAATATATTTTATTTTCATTATTTTCACCCTATCAATTGTTGACATGTGTCACTTCCTAAGCTAGGTTTAAAACCTAATTTAAATACTTAAGTAGACACCTAATCTACCTATTTAAGTTTCACCTAAGTAACCATCTCACCTAAATAGTCTAAGTAGGTACAGAATATTTGGTCAATATTCTAACATTGATCACAACAAATGTCATTTGTGAAGTTTGATCCTTGGACTCCAAAAATTGAATTCAACTCCTTTACCACCAAACCACCTCACTTATTGTGTAAATAGTCTAGCATTTATTTTATTTAAACCATACTTCATTTAAACATTACACAAAACCTCAATTTTCATAACTCATATCTTATTGATAATTTGTCCAAATGAAAAAATTGAAAATTTATTCATAGATTTCCTTCAATAATGTACACAATTATATAAATTATTTTAAAAATGTATAAATTCATTTCAAATTTTTTTTGAATTTTCTTATTGAATAACATTTCAATGACCATCCTTTGAAAAAAAATAAATCCAACACACGATTTGTAAATGAAAAACCTTTGTGGTTAATACATGAATAAATAAAAAATATTTTTCATATCTTAAACTTTCATTTGATTTAAAAATTTACATTATACAATTTTGTTCCAATATATCACAATTTTACTAATAACTTTTAATTTACACATTTGATTTCATATAATTTATCCACATAAAAAATATATAAATGGATCATAAATCAATTATATTTATAATATTATTTATATTAAATATGGTGAATAAATTCTATTTTGACCTTTTATTTAATTAAAATATTAATATTAATCTATTAAAATATTAACTAAATGTATAAATTTTATTCATTTTTACACATATAGTCTAATATTATTTTTAATAAAAAATTTACCCATGTAAAATAATATTTTTGTACATATAGTATATAAATGTTTATTTAAATTTATGATAAAATTTTAATGTAAAAATAAATTAAATATTTTCCACATCTTATACTTTTATTCAATTTTTAAATCAAAATATACAAATTTATTTATAATATATCATACTTTTACCTTTAAATTTTATTTTAATGTAAAATATCTAATTTATCCACATTGAAATTGAAAATGGATCATATATCAAGTATATTTAAGAAAAATGTAATAAAGGTTGTTATATTACCTATATGTATAATATTAATCAAAATCAATTCCTTACTATTGTGATTCATTATGTTCATTGCTACTCATATTAAATTATTGACAATCATTTTTCATTGTAAAATAATTGTATGACCACATTGTCTACGTAATGACACATCATTTTTTTTATGTCATTTGCATGGTTATTCTTTAGTCATAATTTGAAATGACTTTATCTTAATCACATTTTCAAATGATAACTTGGATATCCATGTCATTTTGTCATCAATCATGGATGCCATAGGGATGAAAACTTACGATGAAAAAATGATGTCATCCTTCATGTTATCACATCACCATATGTTAGTCAAATGCATCACTAATATATGACTATAACTTTTTCCACATAAGATGTGAAGTAAAATCTTATGACTATAGTCAATTATGTATTCATTTATGACATCTAATCATTGATTTCTTGGTTGCAAATGACATAATTCCTTTTAGTGTTAAAACCAAGTCCAATTGACTAAACTTTAATGACATAAGCTCCCAAATGATGCAAGCTTTAGTGACAAGGACCATATTTAAATGACATAAAATTCATTGAAATATGCCCACCTCACACAAACCCTATTGACATATATAGGCCCTAATGACATTTACATCAAACCCAAGTGACACCAACATTAATGATATTACAAATGTGACTGAAATAGGCTGAATAATATGGGCCTTAGTGGCATACATCCCATTGACATAATACACCAAGCCCCAAGTGACACAAACCTTGATGACATAGGCCTTAGTGGCATAATGATAAATGACATATGACATCTTAATGACATAGACCTAAGTCCTAGTAAGTGACATAGGCCATTAATGATATTAAATGGCATGCGTTGAATGACATAAGCCACTGGTGGCATTAACATTAATGACACCAACCTTAGTGGCATAGATCTTAATTGCATAAGCTTTAATGACATAGGTCTTTGGGCAAAATGTGTTGTATTTTATAGGGGCTAACATATACAAACCATGATCATGTTAAAGAGGGGGAGAGGGGGGAGAAGAAGCAACAAAGGTGCCAAGAAAAATAAATACAATTGCACCTTGCACTAAAAATGCATGCAAGGGACACATTAGATCAAACTAGTTCAAATCATTAGAAGAAGACATCATTAGAACTTAGTGTGAATGGAAATTTAGTGATAACAAGTGAGGTGACAAGAGGGTAGCCTTGAAATGGCACTTGCAATGGTGGCATTTACTCCACACCTTAATGAAATTTTTAAGTTATAGTTCAATGGTATTAATGTATTTACAGGAATGGACATGCACACCTTCAAGTAAGCTACATATTGTTATCTAAGGCATTAAGTGAAATTAGACATATGCACACTCCATATTATACCTTGCATGCATATGCCCCACATGCACTTGGGACAGGTGGATTGTGGGGCTTAGTTCCATCCATTGGCATCTTGCAAGCTAGTGGTGTACATAGAAGCAAAGTAAAGAAGTTTAGTTTCTTACAATTCCCCTAAAAAATTGCACTATCAATGATGAACACATCCACTTACCCTCTACTTAGGTATTCAAAAAAGAGGCATTGCCACGGTTTTCTTCCACTTGTGTCCATGTGTGGTGGAATGGCATGAGTCCAATTCCACCTAGGCAATAATAAAGAAGGTGGCATTGTCATAGTTGCCTTCCACTATAATCAATGTATGGTGGAATGGCCCAAACCTCATTCCATTTAGGCAATAAAAACGGTGGCATTGTCACACTCCTTTCCACTACAAGCATTGTACATTGGAATGGCATGAAACCCATTCCATTTAGGTAGTCAAGAAGGTGGCTTTGTCACACTCCCTTCATCATCAACTAAGGGGAAATTGCTTGGGTGCAACTCAACATGGATTTTTTCACCAAAATACATACACAACATAAATGATTAAAAAAAAATACATGAAAAATAGCCTAAACTACATGGGTTATGAAGGTATATTATGCTATGCATTGGTCATGAATAATATTTGACATAGGATGAAGTGATTCCAATTTATCATGAGGTCACATTCTGAACCTACATAGGCACATTAAATTACAATAATATGATTAAAATTCATCAGAAGATATGATATCATTATCCAAACACCCAAGCAAATGTAAGAAATATATGAAAAGACTACTACTACAAATTGGTAAATGTAACATTTTTATGTGTCCCAACTTCTATACAATAATGCCTTCAGACCCTTGGGTATAATTGTTTTTTTTTTCTTTTGTATACACATCATAAATATATTCCATGACTTTCTTCAAGAGCTCATTTAAGTTGTATCGATGAATATTGAACATTTTACAAATATTCATGAAAATTTTATAAAATTAATCGAGTAATATCCATGGGCTCTTTTCTATAAATGTGTTATGACTTTGGATTCTTTTTTCTTGTGTCTGTCCATTACACATGCCAAAGGATATGGCCTTAAGTTTTCATTGTTATAGAAAAATGAGACTTGCTACAAATTTGTATTCTTAATTGCCATGGCCCCTTTTGAAATCATGCTCCTAAAATTTTTAATTTTCACAACTAAATTATAATTATTGAATTAATTATTGAATAAAAATCCATTTAATTTTCTTTGAAATTATATCCAATGTCAACATAAAATTAAATATCATATATGCCACAATAATACCCACATATTGTACATTAAAATGGATGAAACCACAAGGTTTAATTCACATGTGTCATGAATCACATGCCCTATTTTGTGAGAGAAACCACATTAGACTAAAGTGAACTAGTTTGAAACATTACAACAAAAATATAGACATTTTAAACATGACTATCACATCAAAATTCAAGCTATTCCATAAAAATTTGACAATTTGCACTAGGGTAAATATGTATAAGGTTTGTAAACTTATATACATATATATAAAAGGATAAAGATAAATGATGAACATCTATTGTTATCACAAGGTACAATTAAAAGTAAATAATTCATAATTCACTTTACACTCACATTATGGATATAAATGAATAAACATATGGTAAAAGGATAATGAATCCAAAATTTTATAATATGTTTAGAACTATCTTGGGGCTTTTCTACAATTGATGTTCCAAATATGAACAAATGATTTAAAAAAGATGTTAAGAATATATTTGATACAAAAAAGGTCATCAAACACTTGTAGCAATACATTAAAAACATTCCTATATTATCAATTGGTAATTGAATCTAAAAAGAAAAAATGAAAAAAAATGTAACCAATTAGTCATCATAACTCAAACAAATCCATCGATGATGCATAAGTCATATATTTTTGTGTGTGTATATATATAACCCACATCAAAAAAAATTAACAACCATAGTGTCCAAGTGTATGATACTAGCCAAATATGGTAAAAAATAGGTTACATTTGAATTATCTAACAATTGTGTAAGGTAACAAAACAAGTAATCAATGAAATTACCAATGGGGCATGGTATTTTTTACCTCTGTATCTTTGCATGAGTATACAAAAGTAACATATTTACTTGCACAACCCTACTCATGGCATCCAAAGGTTTGGAATATTAATTGTCATATTTCATACATTTTATGGGAGAACAACAACATAATTGAATGATTGTTAACCCAATTTTAGCATCGTACAATAAGAAATGTTATTGTCAATAAATCAAATTTCACTATAATAAGCAATAATATAATTATCCACATACAATGGGGCAAACTTGTCTTTGGGTGGTACAATTAGGAATCACCTTGCTAAAATCATAGGAAAGTTGGACCCAATTTATGAAATAAAATTTCATCTACTTATACATTGGTTTATTTTATTAGACTAGGTGGGCTATGTTTTCCCCACCTATGCACACACTCATGAAAAACAATGAGCACCCAAAAACCTATAATATGCATTAACATTTTAATTTTTGAATCATTTTTGACCCAGTTTCTTCTTTTTTTTCTTTTCTTTTAGGTGTCCTTACACTTAAACATTAAATATTTTTTCTTGTTTACTTAATACATGCACAAGGGAATGATCCAAACTAGTCATTACAAAAACAAAAGATGAAAATAGTTATCATTTGTGTTCTTAACATCAATGGCCCTTTAGGACTTCATGATCATGACTTTAAATATTCATAACTAAAAATTGATTCAATCAATTGGCATTTGAAGTATTCTTAAAAATTAACATCCAAGAAAAATTCTCAAAAAATAGATTCATTTTTCTATTCTTGATCAAAAAAATTCCTCTTGTGACAATCTTGAAACTTTTTCCTTATGCATTCATTTTCCACATCAAAACAAATTTTTTTTGTAGATTTAATAAGAGTTTTGAATTCTACATGATTTGGGTAACCTTTTGATAAATTTGGAATGAAAAGTTTTTTTATGTGAATCCTATGTTGTTTTGAAGTTGGATGGTCTCAGAAATTTCGAATGTAACATTCCTAGCGGTATCACCCAATAAGTTTTGCTCAAGGCAAAAAATGTTACATAATCATGTATAGAAAGATATATAAAACATATTTTATCCATCTTTATGAAATTTTAATCTGACAACTAATATAAAATCTATTTATGATTGTCAACTAACAACCAACAAAACTATTTAACTCAAAAAAATTATGTTAATATGCCCCCTTCATTTCAATTACACTAATGTGGCCTATGCCATTGGCCCAAGTGTGAACCCATTACAAATTAAGGAAACTCAACATGTGAACATTGTTTTGCAATGTATGTATTGATTTTTTGAACAACCAAATATGAAAGGAAATCTCGCTTGAATGGAATGCTAAGCCTTCAAATGTTACCACGTTCTCAACAGATTTTTCCTTTCAAAACCTGATTTTTTGTAATTTATTTGAATTTTCAGTGGCAAAAATCACTTTTAAATCAATATTTGCCATATTCTGAATCCAAATCTTACCAAATAAATTCCTTTAAATCCTACTCATCAAGATCTTTCCAACAACACCAAAGGCACATTCCAATTCCTCTGAAATTTTCAGCTAGGATTTAATTTAATTTTCAGTGAGAAAATCATTGAATATTCAAGAACTTCTACACCGCAAGTCCAAACAACATGACACCAAGCTGATGCACCTGTCCTCCTCAAGAGCTTTCCAAAGAAACCAAAAACACAATCTCAAGCATCCATGTTTGGTGGATCTCATAAGTACAAAACAAAACAAACAAATTACCTTCCTTCATAGATAGATCTCAATAACAATTTGTTATAGATTTATAGTTAATGAAGTGGATTGGAATTTTTAATCAATTAGATTAAAGCTAAATTTCCTATAACATCATTAACATTTGTTTTTGTAATTATATTGGGAGTAAACTCTTATTGTTGTTTGAAGCTTTATAAATAGTTATTCAATGAACTTATTGATGATTATGGACATTGTAATCAACTTTATGTCAATAGCCAAGAAGCAAGAAACAAATGCAACAAGTTCAATGTATTCCAACCCTTAATGCAAATAGTAAAAAGTTTGACCATGCCCCTTAATTATGTCCTTCGCTTCTGAACTTTTTGGGGGGAAGCCTTGAATTGTTGAATTCAAAGTAGGTTTGGTAATCTTTTGGTTAGTGCATAAGACAAAGTTATCATCCATTCATTAACATTCAATACCTATATTGTCATCTATTGTTTGTCATGAATTTTCACTTTCTTGTCTTTCATACAAAATCCCTTGTCATTTCTACATTTCAACTTGTTACTATCCGTGTTTTAGGTATTGTCTTTTCTAAGACATTTTCATCTATTGTCTTTCCTAGATTTCAACTTTCCCCAAACCCTATTCTTTTTTGACTTTCATTTCTTCAATTGTCTTATTTGGACTTTTTTAGAATTTGTCACTTTCCCAAATCTCGTTTTCCCTATCCTTCACTTCATCCATTGTTCATCATTTTTTCTTTAAATTTTCATCCATTCTTCTTCGCACATTTGAACTTTAATAAACCCTAGTTTTTGAAGCTTCCATTTTATCCAAGAACTTTCCCTCGTTCAATAATCCTAGATTTTCCATCTTGCCCCACCAGTTGTCATTCGATGTTTAATTTTCCAAACCCCATTTCATCCATTGTCTTTTCATGATTGAATTTCCCAAAATGATTTATCTTCTTCCCTTACCCACATATCATCCAATTCCCAAACTTTCTTGAAACCAACTCTCTCAGATTGCATCTTTCCTGACTTGCCCAATTTCATCCATTGTCCAACTTTTCCAACGTAGCAATACCCAACTTTCTCAAATTCCATCTTTCCCAAATTGGACAAGTTCAACCATTGTCCAACATTTGCATCTTTACCCAAGTTCAATCTTTTCCAAAAAAAAATTCCAAAATTCCCAAATTTCATTTGTTGAATTTCACAAATTCTTACCTTCTTGGATAAGTGAATTATACAGGCACAGTCCACACCCAGTTTCATCCCTATGATTCCTTAAACTAGAATGCCCAACAATCAGCATTTCATCATCATCTTATACAAGCAGAAAAAACTCATTAAACTAGCAAAGACTTTGTTTTGCACAAGCACAACAAGCATCAATGGATAGTGAACAGGAAACAACTTCAAAAAACTGCTATTGTATCCAGTGTTTGAAGTTCCAAAACATGTACACAAAAATCTGCAGCTCTCTATCTTGTTACTGCACTGGCTCCTCAACTCATGTTCCCTTGTTATTTTGTCCTCCACCCTAACTTTCCTTCTACAGAACATGAGTCTGAAATTGCAGCTGTTTGCAGAAGTTGGAGCATATCATTCTCTGTAGTTAGTACAAGGAATAGATTAAGCACTACCAATTTCACAGATACCTTAAAAACTCTCAAACCCATTTCACTGCGTAGCTGAGTAGAGACACTGATGGAGGATTGACCTGTGCCATTAGGGTCTAAACAGTCATTTCATTTCAAGAAGAAAGGTCATGAATGTAGAGAAAGAAGAACTTCTGAAACAAATGTACATAGTTCATTCTCAGAAGAATCCCAGAGCGGAAGGGAAATGAAAAAACTCCGAAGGTGATCCACTGAGCTTCACATCTCAAAAGAAGCTTGATTTTCTCCTCAAATGCTGTTGTTGCGGTTAAACCAATGTCCCACAGTTGAAATTGCAGCAACTGATAACCACATCAGAACAAATTATCAGGTACTGAAGAAAACCCCAAGACAAGATGTTGTCAAAAAACACTATGCCCTTCTATGTCAAACTTAATACACAAACCACACATACTTGGACAAATCAGGTAATTTAAAACTTTGCAAGATGCGTATTCGAGCAATGTAGGGTGAATATAAGCATAGGAAAGATACATAGAGACAAGAAGACAGAACCTTCAGGCATGCCAAGCAGAAGCAGAATACAAAGGGGTGTCTTGCCAGCAAAGAGTGAGGCAACCATCCTTCTCTAGGAGGCGATATCCATCACATGCATAGCAATGGAGAAGCCGTTTTGCTTGCAAGACAGTTGGTTGACTCAACGCCAGCATCTGAAATCCTGCATTTTCCATACGCTTTCTCCACTTCTCCAATTTCTCATGTCTTTCAACCCTTTCAACTCCTTCACATGCCACAATATTTTTTATTTCTTGTCCAAATAAGTGCTTTTCCAGAGTTACACGCTCCGGACATTGCTGGGGCAGGGTTGAATCAAGTGAATCAAACATTGCACAATAGTAATGCAATGCTTCAATGAATCTTTCTAGCAACGTTGGCCCATTATGGCTTGATTCTTGCTCCACAACCACCATCACTTTTGGAGAAAGGCATCTCAGTGTACGTAACACCTGATCAATTGCACCACCACTTGCCTCATGCGCTGCTGACTCTTCTGTTGCTATAACACATGTTTCCTCTTGGGCATGAGTAGAAACAAGATTTGATGTTGGTCTATCTCTTTCAACTAATGTCAAGCCCCCATCTGTGGTTACACATGACTTCCCAGTTGTGGCCAATTCACCATCTGCATGAACTCCAGCTGAACTGCCATCGAACCTGGAATCTCCAACAGAACCATGTACAAGTTCAACCTCTTCATCAGAAACTTCTCTTGGCCGCTTCACAGCACAGTCACGGACCTGTGCCTGAGGTTGAGAGCATGTTCCAACTGAACTGTTACCTTCACCTCTAAAGTGTCCAACTTCTTGGAAAGTTTGCCCTCTTGTGGAACCTACCCTTCCACGGCTGCCATCGAAAGAACTAGGTTGACCACCAGACCCACTGAATCTGCTGTCTTTGGCAAGGAGTGGATGCAACCGCATTACAGAGCTTATTGCAACAGCTTCGCCTGTTTTAACCCTCAACAATTCAATATCCAAATTCTCCAGCTGTGCATGTACTGGATGAAATTGAAACGGAATGTCCAGCTTCTCTGCCTCAATTGAAAGTCGTTGTCCAGTTTGTTCCAATACTGCTCTCCTCTCACTCACACCAGTGATGCGAAGGTGTGGTGGTCCACCAGGTCGAACACTCAAGGCCTGTAGCAGGGCCAGCCACTGGACAGGGTCTGAAGCTTCCAGATCTATTAAGTGCACAACCTTTTCTCCTTCCATAGCATCCAGGATGGCTTGATTAACTGTGAGGAAAGCAAACTTTAAATATGGACAAACACTGAAAAACACCTGCCGAGCAGAAAGCATATCCACAATTGAAGGAAGCTGTGTGGAGTTCAGAGCTCTGTAGACTCCTGGCCATGATTTTGTGATGCGTGCTGCAAGCCCTTCCATGAAATAGGTTGCTACTCTCTGCATGGGATCACCTGTAAGACTTGCTAGTAAAGTGAGCTGCTCAAGGAACACATTACTATACTCCATGTTGTTGCATGCAACTGCATTTGCACAAGACAGAAGTAACTGAATGAGATAGAGGCCTCGTTCTTCAGACCGCAACTCTTGGAGCCACAGGTGCTGAGTTGGTCCATTCACAGAGGAGAGGGCTGAGTGATGAGGAGGCAAATTGGAGAGTGATGAGAAGGATTGTGTGGATGCAGATACAGACGATGACAGAGAAAGAGATGGGGTGTCTTCCCTGATCATTCCTGGCATCTTCACTCCTTAGTCTCCTGTCTCTAAAAGACAGTCAGTTAGGCAATGACTCTGCAATGGTAATTTTTGGAGCCCTTGTAACAGTCATGTGCAGGCTTACTCTTCCTCACACAACAAAAGATTAATTCCAAGGTCTAGGTTTCTCTCAAACTAGATATGCTGTTTTTATCTGATAGTTGTAACAAAAATTTGAACAAGTTCCTGCCAGTGCATGTTTCTCTGGCACAGATCTCTTCTTCCATGTAAGGTTGGTCTGAAACCAGAACCTGCAACCAGGAACAAGAAGGAATGCCAATGTCACATGAGATCACAAGAATTCTCCAAACTGCATAAACTCTCAAACATCACACATTGCACTGTCTGCCAAAATGGTAAAAAAACTGAACTTGTGTACAGGATGCAATGTAAGAAAGACTTCATAATGCTGGCATCTAGAAGACAACTCCTAAAACCACAGTGACCGGTATGTATATCACGCCCTGATGAGTACAGCCTGGCCTATAACATCCGATCCATGTTTTAATATGGTTGCACTCCTCTAAAGTAACAGAAACTCTTAGAGAACTGAAATCTAATTACAGTTCTTAAGGAAGTAACACCAAAAATGTTACCATAAGGATCATACTAGACCATCATCCCTTAAAAAATTGCTGTGAGCCTGGTGATCTACAACTTCTTCATCATGAATAGCAGTGCCAAGCTGCCATGACTACACACTCACTTCATCAGTTCCTAACAGTAGGTCTAGATAAGTATAGAACAATCCACCCAAATTTTCTAGAAATCTAAATTTCTTATATCAAAACTGCATCCTAAGCTTCTGTGGCATTTCTAGAAACAATGAGAATAACTGAAATGCCTACATGTCTTGAATATATGCCAGGGCTAACTTTGTCCACTAGGAATATAAGCATTATACACATCCAAGCATAAATATCTATAGCACAGAAATAGATGGTAGAAAATGGCCAAAACACTCTTTCATAGAAAGCTTGTTTCGAATCTTGATTGTTTCTGATATAGTTTGCAAACAATTCACTGTGCCAGCAACAAGATCCAAGCACACAACATATGACCAGCAATTAATGGACGGTAGTTCTCTCTATTTGATTTCACCCCTAACCTACAATCATCTTCCTTGCCAACTAGTTTCTCTCCACTTTGCTGTGATAACACACTGCAAGACTAGTCTAAGCAGAATGTATAATACAAATTAATGCACTCCCCATTTCTCCACATGCTGGTGGTAGAGCATTTTCCTCTACAAATCATTTTCCTTATAACTGGCATGCTGGTTTGAGGAGGTTCACACCTGTTTGCAAGTGGAAAATTTATCACCAGGTACTGAATCTAAACATCCAGCACACACACAAAAGAACTGTCCCGCTACTATCTATTTGCTCCTTCAAGATTTTGAGGCATCTAGTAGGTTCCTCAGAGAGCCAATATTTCTCATACTGACTTGCTATGAGAAACTGGACACATGAAAGTAGCTCGACCGAATAACATCAGAGGCTATTTTGCACACCATATTGACCTGGCCGATCAGCAAACATGCTTGTTCCAAACGGAGAAAGGCAACACCTGATTCCCTCAGTCACGTTTGTTGTCAGAAAACGTTGGAACTCAAAATAACGGAGAGAAACTCCGAAAATCGCTAACGACAACGTTCCATCGTACTAAGACAGACTCGAATGACGCATGCTACTAACAACAAGTCGTGCAACCAAACCTCATCAAAGTACGTTTGACTTCCTAGTGATCTATTCATCATGCTAGAAAGCGGATTCTCTCTTAGAGTCCGTCTCGCTGTCTTGGCATCCATATCACACATCAGTCTCTCCCTCGACTATCCTCCCTCCAGGAAACCCTATGCAGTGGATTTCACCAGCACAAGCGGCCAATGCTACGTACATTGGCCTTGTGCTCTCAACATGTCTCTCCCAACAAAAGAGCTTTCAAACACACTTTTAGGCGAGTATCGTAACATAATCCGCTTCACACCGATCAGCCCTACAAGAAATCCACCGCGGATATATTTGTTTGCAGATTCAACAAGCATATTATGTCATGCGCTAACATCCCGAAATCAATGCAGCGGTGAATATCAGGGAACAAACTCTTCAATCAATCCGCTTGATCACTTTTGACAACCTCTACAAACGACAGATAATATGTGATGCCGACAGAAAGCACATATGTTTATAGATGATGGAGGCGGAACAAAACAACTGATCCCTCACGCGGTCCGTCCTCTTCTAGAAGCTGCTGGTCTCGACAACAAGAAAGAAAAAGAGATGTTCCAGGAACAGGAGAATAATGCATCGGGTTTCAAATCCTACCAGAAGCAGCTTTCACGTACATCGCGCGAGAACACGACAACAATGCACTCCAGCCTGTTCTTCCATGCACTTCTGGGATTGGAACTAAAACAAGGAGTTATCATTGATTGATGGAGCCGTACCGCCGCCGGCGCTCAGCTTCTCGCCTATCTCTCCTCTCTCATGCATCCTCGTTCCCTTATTTCACCTCCAAATAAAAATTTCTCCTTCCTCCCGGGCGCCGGCCTCCCATGAGAAGCAGCGAGACTTTGTGGTACAACACAAACACGACAGCACCAAACAGCAACTACTACAACAACACGGCGTTGGAAGAAGCCACAAGGGAAGAAACAGAAGAAGAAGAAGAAGAAAGAAGAGACGAAAACAAACAAACCACAACAAACAGTACTAACAGTCACGAGAAACACATAAAAGTGCAAAAAGAAAAGAACCAAAAAAAAAAAAAAAAACGCCAAAAAAC
>Ga0116227_10009705_pt1 | contig 17292 bp, 10 predicted proteins | sample S1TSphgellanicum_FD_89693 | JGI IMG/M metagenome (GOLD analysis project Ga0116227, IMG submission 89693) | Host-associated microbial communities from peat moss isolated from Minnesota, USA - S1T2_Fb - Sphagnum magellanicum MG | ecosystem: Host-associated > Plants > Peat moss > Unclassified...
ATAAAATAAAATTTGAAAATTTGGTGACTTTCCCGTTAAAAAAAAGTAAGTAATATGCAACAAAATGATCCTTTTTTTATGATTATTTTTAGCATTTGTGCAAAGTTTTGCACAAAACAATATGACTGTGAAGGTTGGGAAGACTAGAAAAAATAGTCATAGATTTTTCTTTTTGATCTAAATCCTACTTCAACTCGTAAAGCTGACTTAAAAAACGCGTGAAATGGACTGAAGTAACATTTTTGACAGTTGTTGAGAGAAGAATGTGAGGATTTTGTCCAAAGAACAAATTAACATTATGGAAGTTTGAATTATACAAGAGCACCATGATGCTTGAAACTAGACTCAACCAGACATTTTGAATATGAACTGGTGAAGAAATAACACTTGAATACTGCCTTGTCTCAGGCCCTTCTCTGGGGAATGCCCCCATCCTAGAGCTTTACCCACTATAAAACATAAGGGGGCGGCTATTTCAAGTGCGGAGCTCCAGGTGTATGGGTGCAGGTGTGTGTGTGTGAGTGGATGGTCATAATGACACCTTCACCACATGAATGTCCCTGTTGGCGAATGACATGGTGCCTATATGGTGTTGACATGGTGATGATGTGATAGGTTGTGATGCTAACATGGCACATTGATGATGATGATGTGGTGTTAACATTTGCATGATGTGGCATGGAGATGACATGGCACAAGTGAAATGGCATTCATGCACCACCTACATGGCCTCTTTGTCCAACAGATGCCCATGAGGCCTGGGTCCAATGGGACCACCACTTCCTGTGCGGCAGCACATGGGAACTTCACATTCCCATTGCACCCATGGATGTTCCCACATGGGAACATGATGTCAGCCCAAGGGAATGTGATGTCAATATGGGGGGGAGAGTGGAGGGGATGGGAAAAGTGATGCCATTGTTGGTGATTGTAATGTCATCAAACATGAACATGGCTGTGAGCTCCAGTTGGTCCACAATAGACATAGGCGATATCTCACATGGAGTGACACATGCAACTTGATATTGGCAAATAATCTCCATTGGTTCATCTTATGGAATATAATTATGACTTAGGAATGCTCATGTTAGTCTTAAGTTGAATTGCAATGACAATAGCAAATCAACAAGACAACATAGTAAATCAACATATTCCAATAAATCAACATATTGCAACACATTGGTTAGCATGGCAAATCGATTTGACAAATAGTTGATTATGGTATGACAATTAGGCAAGTCAGTATAAAAGACAATCACATTATCACAACTATTGTTTCAAACTATATAAGTGATTTTCCAACCATATCAAGAGCTTGTCAAGTTTGTCTTCAATTTTTAGGGTCGATTCATTGGATTTTTAGTGCAAACATTATTGAATATGCAAGTTTTTATAGTGTATGTAGAAATAACTCTAAAATCAACTCGGTGCACCCATTCCTAGCTCATTAGCCTTATATTTTCTTGACATATGTCGCCAATATAAATTTTATTTTTAATGCAACATTATAAATCCACTAAGCATGTAAACAAGATGCCCACTATTGCATCTATGCTTTTTGTCATTCAAAGGATAAATTTGTTTTCATCCAAGATCTTGAAGAGGATTTCCTATGTAAACATTTCATTGGGAATTCTAGTAACAATAGGGGTGGATATGGTTGTAAATGCTTTTGCTTTTGTAATAAGATTAACCAAATTGAATCGAGAGGCCTAAATAGCCTAAACCAACATCAACACCATAACCCACAATAGCATATCCATCCACAACTTTACCTAGTCAAACAATGGTGCATACCCTTCTATGTCAAAAACAAATTTGGACAATATTATATCTAAGGTTAGCATTTCATAACCAAGGTACAAATATAAGAAAAGGAAAAAGTTGCCAAAGTTAAAAACCTTTCTATGTTGGTTGATTTTTTTTAGTTTTCCATTTTTCATACCTAGATTATAGTTGTGTTTTAATATAATTATTTTTTATTGTATATTTCTTTATATCATGCATATATAATGCATCCATGCTCAAAATAACACAAAAATGAATAACTTTTGTTAAGGACAAATTTTCAAAATTCATAATTTTCAAGGTCAAAAACACATTTGAAACAAATATGTTCAAATGTGGTTTTAAAAGAATTTTATGAATTTCAAGTGCTTTTTCTTTTATCATCAATATTAAGATCTTCTTCAATTTTGAAATGAATGCACCTGATAAATAAAAAGGACATTTGAAAAAAATGATTGTTCATAGTTGTTTTAAACATGCAAAAGGACTTTTGAAACATCATCAATTTGCATCAAGTTTTGAATGATGAAGCTTTATAAGTAATGGAACTTAAAAAGAAAAAGAAATTGACAATCCAATTTATTATGTTCCTCTTGTGATTTCTCAAAAATAAAATAATAGTTTTAAGCGTTATCCACATGCTTTGTGGCTCCTTTTACTTTGTTTGCTCCCACCAATATTTTTTTACAAAATTCTCACACTATGCTTATGAAAATTTTGGCTACAAAAACAATTACTTTACATTTTTTACTATAATTTCTTGAAATAGTTCCCAAAAACAACTTCACCAACATGTCTTCAAATTGGACTTTGAAATTTTTTTTTAACTTTTTTCTTCCTTGCATTCAATTGATTTCCTTTCTCTTCTTATTTTCTATTGTTTTGGGGTTACCCTAAAAAAATATCAACTTGTTAGATTCACTAGATTTTTTTCAAATCAATGGTCTTTATATATGATGATGTTTTTGCTTTTCAAATTTAAATTTTCTACAAAAACTCAGAAATTTCCATTTTTTTGGGTCCCCAAAGTGTAAAAAAGTTTGTGAAGAACAAAAAAATGGTCACTCTTGTTGAAATATTATATGTTGTTTTAAAAATCTGGATTTGTTGTGGGGTCTGAAGTGGGGACATTTTCCATGATTAGAGTTGTATAATGCATCCAATTATCAAAGCTATCAAATGATGCCACTTTGGTTCTCATTTTTAATATTATCTCACAACCATTCCATGCATCCGCATGGCAATTTCCATGAGTAAAGTTGTTTCATGCAATAATGGGAGGCCAAGTGTTGCTTGTAGCCATTCAAAGATTAAGTGCTACAATTGACCTATAAATTGAAATCAAAACTTTTCATTTTTTCATTCTCTTTTCTTTCCTTTCGCATTCACTTACTCACACCCTCTCATTGTTATTCCTCCTTCCTTTTTCTTTAAAGTTTTGTTTTATTTATGCCTTCCTCTTTTTCATCTTTACTCTTCTTATTCTTTTCTTTCACAAATTTTCTAGTTTGTTTTTTGCATCAAGTTTAATTGTAGTTGAAGTAACAATGAAGTGGAAGTTTGTTCCAAGTGTTTTACATGTCATTGTGAAAGAATTTGTTTTGCCCAAGTTATTACAAGTTCATCTAAAGGAGAACGATGTGATGGACAACGAGTAAATGATTACACAAATCTCCTCACTTTGACAGATCAACTTGAAGTGGAAGAAGATTATTGATGAGTTTGCACAATAAATTGCCTAGAACCTCACATTGCATAAACTTATAATGAAGAATTTTGATGCTAATGTTTCATCGAATGAAGAGTTCCTATTGTGGGGGTATGATCAAAACATAGTTTTATTTGGTAGTTCAATAAGATACACATTTCGTGTGTTTGAAATTTCTACAATCCCAAACATGGTCTTTGAGTCTTGAAAATCTTCGGGTTTAAAGGATATCCTTTATGCTACAATAGATGATCCCATATGGGAAATGAAGTATGAGATTACAGTGTTTTCTAAAAACCAATTATTATACATCCCTCCATTAGAAATAAATTTATAATAAGCAAAATGAAGATTTTAACATGAGACTCAAAAAAAAACAATGCAAGAGAAATCAAGTTTGTTAACATCAATAAAAAGACACAAATGGTGCAGTCATAATAACATGTTTTTCCATGTTTCAAAGTTGTAATTTAAGTTGATGTTGAAATTGTAAAATTTGTTTATATAGTTTTATTTTTAATCTATCATGGGAACATGTAAATCAATCTGAAATTAATCCAATGAATAACAAATCAACAAAAGCACTCATTAAACATTGTGACATTTGTTTTTGAGCAATAAAGGACTTGTAAGTGGATTTCAATGTTTTTGAAAATGACATTTTTTGCCAAATTTTCAACATGAACCTTAATCAAATAGTATGAATTTTTATTTTTTTTAATTTTAAAGATTTTAAAAAACTTTTTCTAGAATATTATAAAAATATTTCCCCATAAGTAATCACAAAAGCAATCAAAAATCAAGCGAGTGTGACTCGTGTTATCTTGTTTGCACCCCAAAATAATTTTTTGAATGGATCTTTCAAAAACATGTTTGTATCGAAATGCCAATTTTCCTAGAAATTATCAATGAACATGGGTATAATGAATTAGTTTTGTGAGTTGAATATCTAAGATATGGGAGATATGATATTGTGAATATTATTTATTGAATAAAAAATTACATTTTATTAACCCTATATTTCATTTAACTAATTATAATTATTGGATAAATTTGACGGTGAAGGGCATTTGAGTGTTTTGTAATTCTTTAACTTAAGATGTGCTAAGGTGTGGAGATATATTTTAGAATTCTAAAAAATGTATATTAATATTTGGATAATGAAAAAAATAATTTATTGAGAATTCCATAAATCAAAATTGAAAATCAAGGCTTTGTGAAGAAACTCTCCAAAAAATAACTTAGTGGAGTTGATTCTTTTGAGTTTTTTAGTTAGTTTTGTTGCCAAAACAAATTAATCAAGTTTTGAAAATGGGAATTGGAATGGGAAATTACTTTGGTAATGAATTTGCACTTAGGCCAAAAGCACATGTATGAGGGAAGGTTGTTTGTTTCTTATGGGTGATTGCACACTAGATAGTCCATTTTTCTATGTCATGGGAACAATTTCTATGGGGGTAAGTGTAGGTTTGTTATTATGCTAATTGGGAAATTAATGAATTTTTTTGAAATGACTAATCTAAGTAGTCTAGATTTACTTTTAGAATCAAATGCAAAAGTTTGATGAGAAAATGCCACCATTTCATTATACATGGTGGACTTTTGAAATTATGCAAAAGACCTAATCATTATCCATGCAAAGTGTTATCGATTTTTTTTACACAATCTACATGTGGGATGTGTAAAACAATAATTCTAGTATAGTTATGATATTATTTATTGTTTTAAAATGAGTGTCTCCATGGAAAGTTTCACCTTCATCTATTAAAGGTAAACAAGATTACCAACATAGTTTACAAAGTCCATCATTTATTGAAATCAAAGATTTGGGAAATTATGTTTTGTTGAAAAGGACTAAAATACACTAATCATTTGCCACTTATCAACTTTGGAAAAAAAATAAGTTTCAATTTCCCCTAGTATTCCATTAAATGACATCATGCCAATGGCATGTGACATGATCTTGGAAAGTTAATTTAAGGTTTGGAACTCCTGCACTTCCAATTTTAAAATGAGCAAATTTTTCATTCTTGATGTTTTTTTAACCAACAATCCCATTGTCACCTCTTGTGTGCCCTTTGGTTAATTATGCACTTCTAAGTTTTTTGAGTTTGTTATGCATTTGTCTTGTTAGTTTGTTCATCTTTTTATATATTTATTAATCTTGCATTTTCTTCTATCTTTCAAGAACATCCACTATTAAAAAGCATGTGGTTAGACCACTATGCAAACCACTCATTTTGTAGTACCACTATAGTGGATTTCCAATAGGCTAGGTGGTTTAGGGTAGTGATTGGTCCTCAATGGGATAAAAAAACCATTAAATAGGCGATTGAATGGTTTGGTTTAAAAACAATTTGGTGGTTTTTTAGGGTGCTTGGGCAACATGTGTATAATTAATGGTTTTATGGGTGGTTTTGTGTAGTGATCACTAAAATGATTGGTCAAACCTTAATTGATTAGTCAAATGTCATGTGGCATTTAAACATTGGCCACCCAAGTTAGGCCACATGGCATTTAAACATTGGCCACATAGGTTAAATGACATGTCATTTAAACATTAGCCACTTAGGTTATGCCACATGGCTAGAACTTAAATGGCCTAGGTTAAACCTAAACTAGGTTTAAAATTAAATACCTTAGTCTAGGAGTTTAAAGTTTCGACCTAAGCACTTAAGCTTAGGTCTAGCAACCTAAAATCTAAAGCCTAAGCAACTAGGTTTAGGTCTAGGCACCTAAAGTAAGCTTTAGCAACCTAGGCCTACCTTAAGAGCTTACATTATTCCTTTCATAGGTTGCACTTAAAGCTAGGCCACTAAACTAGGCCTAGATATAGGTCACTTAGGTAGATGGGTAAGTAGGTTTTAAATAGGTCCTACTTATTTTTTGTTGACAAGCCTTTTTTATTGGTTCATCACAAGTAATATTTGCATTTTGATTATATTTAGTGCATGTATTGTGTGTGGATTAATATTTTTTCATCTACTTATATAGTTTACAAAGGTCAACTTGTTGTCAAAGGATATGGGATAAATTTACAACATTATTTCACATCATTTTTTGTCCCATACAAAAGTACTCAACTTTGACCATTATTAATTTTTTCATACTTTGTCCACATGAAAATAAATAATTTTTCATTTTTAAAGAAATTTTCACAATTTACACATCTTTAAAACATTTAAAATTGAAATATCAAGTAATTGGATCAAAAATGTATTTGGACTTCACTATTTCATACATTTGAACAACAATGGCATTTTTTAATTTTTTTTCATAAAACAATTTGTAAATAAACACATTTAAAATTGACATGGTTTTTTGGTATATATATATATATATATATATATAATTCCCCACCTTTTAAAATATAATGAATCCATAAAATTTGTATAAATGTTATGTTATATTTATTTTTGGAATTATAAAAATATTTTTAAATAAAATATGCTATGTAATAAAACATATCATGGTATAACAAAATTTTAAAATTTTATAAAAATTGTTTAAAATATTTAAATCTCATCATTATTAATTTATACACATATACTTTTTAATTTTATAGTTTTTATCAAATTTTATTGAGAGTAGTAAGTTTTGATATTATTTTTAATGTTCATTTTAGTTCATTAAATGTGATTTACTATAAATTATTAAAAACTTTAAGTTGCATGACCAAATATTTTGATAAATGAATAAAGATCAAATTTTATATTATTTGGTACCCATCACATGAAAACATGAAAAAAATGCCATTTTGGGGCATGTGAATTTCTTTCAAATTTTTTTGGATATCATTAATAAAAATATATTTCATTATTTAATGTCAAAAAATTCATAGAAGATATTCATTCAAATAAATAAACCTTTGAGCAAGAATCCCAACTTGAATGTTTCAATTATATTTTATGCATTAATTTTTTATTTAATTTTGTAGTTTCAAAAAATTTAACATTTTGTTTGTTATTTTTTGGAAAAAATTTCAAAATCGAAAAATTTCCCCCACATGTTTTTAAAAGCACTATCTAGAAATTCACATTAAATAATTAGTGACTCTAAAAAAAAAATTCTAGAATTATAAGGTTTAATTATTTATTTATGCACTAATTATGTGTTTGATCATCTACAAGCTTATAATATGCTTACTAGATATATACATATGTCTACCTTCTAGGTCTTTTCCCTTTTAACTCCCAATTTTTAAAATTTTGAAATTTTATATTATTAAATAATTATATGGTGTTCATGAAGAAGATTTTTAATCACATAGTCTTATCCATGAAGACTTTTAGTCATGTAGTCATATCCATGGTTAGAAGAATACAATTAGGCACAAAAACATGACATATATGATTATATCTATGATTAGAAAATGGTCATTAGTCATATTTGTCCTAGTCATAAATGTCAAATTTTGGCATAGTGGTATATGTAGGTTATATATAAGCAATGTAAAGTAAGGTACTTACATAATGTAGCTTATATGTAGGACTAAATATGGACAAAAATAGTTCCAAAAAATAATTGCAAAACCCCATTTTTCTTCTAGTATATGTAGAGGCTATGTACATATAAGTTAGGATATATCTAGCCTAACTACATGTAATTAAGTAGGGTTAACCTACCTTAACATAAGTATAGACCATTATATACCTAGGTAGGTACATAATACATCATATATATTGGTACATAACTTTGGTACATAGGCTATGATATATCTAGCCTAACTACATGTAATTAAATAGGGTTAACCTACCTTAACATAAGTATAGACCATTATATACCTAGGTAGGTACATAATAATTCATATATATTGGTACATAATTTTGGTACATAGGCTATGATATACTTAGCTTATGTATAAATTACAATATACCTAACTTAGCTATAGGTTACAATAGACATACTTTAAGTACATATCTTATTTTACCAAACCTATGTATAGATTGATTGCTTCAACCTAGGTATAACTTAACTAAATTTAATTAAGTCATACCCATGTTAGGTTAACAAAACATGACCTAAGAATATTTAATTTAGCTTAAGTATATTTCTATTTATACTTACCTACTATTCATTTTTATGTTACCCAATGGCTACATCAAATTTAAATATAGACATGTGGCATTTAGACATTGGCCACCCAAGTTAAGCCATGTAGCATTTAACTTACATAGTGGTTACCTACTTACATGCCTACTTTGTAAGGTGGTTAACCTTATGCAACAATGCCTAGAATGATCACCAGGAAAAACCACCCAAATTGTTTGAAAAATGGAATGAAAAATTTATAACCATGCCTTAAGGCATTTCAAGCAGAAAATTTCTAAACCACCATTGCTTCCTACTACATGACCACTTTGGTGAGTTTTTAGTAGGATTTCCCCTTTCAACAAAATCATGAATGGTTTGTGTCATTTGAAAACCATCCAAAATCAAATTGGGTGGTTGGCTATAATGCTTTGTCCACACATTTTTTGAATAGTGTTCAACTACCTGTAGTTTGCACATCATGTTCAAATGCAAATACCTAATCAACCTACATAGTTATCATGAACATTTCAAGTGTTTGTTATCTTGTTGTTTACCTTTTTGCTAACCCAACTTCATCGTTTGCGAACATGCTAATATTGCTAGAAGACAACTTGGAAGAGGTTTGTGAAGGTCAATGTTATCTAACCACTTTTTTCATTCATTATGTTTAGTCTTGATAGTAGGTTAATGTAAAATGTTTTTATTCTTGAACCTTTCACAAGGTATTGCATTGACCATCTAAAATGGGAAGATATGTTGATATTTGAGGTTGCTCCTTGTAAAGAGCATCACTTGAGTTTGAAAATCATCACATTTTTTCCAAGAGCATCCTAAGAAAATGAAAAATTACACAAAGAACTGTGATTAGCCAAAAATTAACACTTAAAATATCAAGGCACATGACTAAATAGCCTACCATTGGTATTGTTGGGGTGTGATTCACAACATTATACTACCATTTTCTTTGCAATAGATATGGCCTAATCCAAGTTCCCATATAATATTTCACAATAAAAAACCAATCAACATCAAATTAAAAAAGGAAACAATAATAAACATGATTTGCAATCATTATATAGTAAACCCCTATATAATCACCCCCATTTTAGTCACATTCTTGTTTGTGTCACACAATTTTTGGTAACCATCCATTTTAGTAAGAAACATCACTCTTTAAAATCATTATCACATTAGTTAGTAGCACAAAATATTTATAAAGCTTTCTTTGTAAATGCAACTATAATGGGGGAAATCTAGGGTAAATATTAGGGTTTTGTGAATTATATTTTGACAATGTTAGTGTTGCTTTGTGTTCAAATCATGCAAACTAATAAAAAGAATTTAGTTGAAGAGAAACAAAAAAAACTTTCTAATGTAGACAAGCAAAAGATAGGCGAATATGCCAAAAAAACTAGAAAATTTTGATTTCAAAAATCTAATTGATAAAATACACAAGCTAATAGTTAAGGAGTTCAAACTTATGTAAACCATCACATTAAGAAAAGGCAGAATTCACGACCTTCTTCAAGTCTAATAATGCATATTAAAGCTTAGAATAAGCCTTGTAGAAAATTTAATCAATTGACACCTTTATTTTAGCATAAAAAGGTTGTGTTGTAAATGTTTTTGGCCTATAGTCACAATCTTGTAAGGGTTTATATAAAATGTGACATACACATTTAAATCACAATTCATTAGTGTCACAAAAAAAGTGGTCACCAAAGGCATGATCATGATCATAAAGGGGGTTTATTCTACCAACATCTTTAACATCTAAAGCTACACTATAATTATGATACCACATACATATGGAGATCTTTTCAAACACTTGAATCCATCTAAACAAAAATGGTGGATTGGATTGATAATTACATCAATGAGTTTACAAGCCAAACGACAAGAGTACAAATAGTACTAGGCTATACAACGAATTGTAGAAGGATAATAAGATATAAAAAAATGAATTATAATTAAATAGAGCATAATAGATTAAGACAATGGTGTGTACAACACGGATTATTTCAAGTGCATTTGCTTGCCATCTAACTTAGTTCCTAATAATGGCCATATACCAACTGTCAAATTTGAATTTAGATATTGGTTTGGTGACCAATACAAAAACAATATTAATGATATGAGTTAGCACAAAACACTTTTAAATGTTGATAACTTAATTTGGAAAAAAAACCATGAATAGGAAGGAGATCATCCTCTTGAACAAATTGGAAAAAAAAACTTAACACCATTAGGCCATTAATGGGTGAACCAATTTGGTAATATTATAGTTCTGACCTAGACCATAGTTTGAACCTTCCAATAGACTACATTTCATCAATGAGAGATTGACAACCTTAGGAGCTATTTACCTACTAAAAAACAACACTAAAGCAATGGTGATTAGTAAACCATCACCTACATTAAAACAAGTGGCTAGATGCCATGACTATTCACTAACTTTATCAAGTCCTAATCATAGAGGGAGATATGTCTATAATTAGCCACTCACAAATTTCATAGAAACAAAACTTAAAAAATTTGCATCTTGAGTTTTTGTCAAAATTAGAAGATTAAATTTTGATTAATAATCAAAATATGCATCTAATATTAGTCAATTGTGCCAACATTTTAAATAACACACCATAGCAATTTAGGTACATGTAAATGAAGTCCATATGTTCTTTAACCTATACAATAAATAGCCTCATGATCTCCCACAAACAAAGTTCAATTGAATTTCCCAAAAATGATAGAATTAACATAAATTGATCATGTTTACCCTATTCATTCTTCTACAAAACTTGATCAACATATTTAATATTATTTAACCTAAAATTTTGGTAATCATCAACACACAAGTGTTATCATCAAGGCCACTTGAGTAGTGGCCTCACTAAACCTAGAGGGAAAAAAAGGTTTGAAAATCATATCTTTTTGAATCTAGAGGAAAAACTCACCATTTTAAACATACCTATTTGAATATAGAAGGAAAAGTCACTATTTTAAGAATAATTCTCAAAGAAATATGACAACAAAAAATGTGCATGAATTCATTGAGCATGAAAACAAAGCAATCTCCCATTTGTAGATAAGACACTATCAACCAAGAAAAATTGAAAGTTTTCCTAGAGAAAGACAAAAAAAAAAGAAACATACTAAAGAACTTAAAAGAATGCACATATGTTTTTGAACAAGTATTTCAAAATTAATACCTATAGGCTCACATCCTAGCTTTGAAGTGCATATTGAACTAAATTATAATTTTGGCCAATATGTCAAGATTAGAAACGATGTTGAGAGATTTTACATGTTACACAAGAAATGTTTTACATGAAGATAACAAAATAGATCAAGGAAATGGACAAGCTTCCAAACACATTGCTCTTCCATGTCTTCAAAGTACATACAAATGCAAGCATTCGATACGCTAATGGTTGTCATGCACAACTTTCAATGATTAAACCAAAAACTTACACGCTTGTGTAAAAGCTTAAATGGAAGTTGAAGATCTAGACACATTAAACATATGTCACACCTTTATCATTTGATGGACCCATTGTTTCAACTATAGTTCACCCTTTGTAATTGGTCAATAATCAAATAAGAGAGGAAAAAAAACTCTACAAATGCATGTGCATAATAATCTACCCACCAACTTCAAAATACTTTTGAACATGCTACCATTAAAACGTCAAATTAAATTCTTAAACATGGTAGTTAGGTTCACAAAAAAATAAAAAATCCAAAAGTTATTGTGAGAACAAAAATTACTTGACAAATTTGATAAACTATCAAAAAGTCCAAATGGTGAACTTGAATCAAGCAAATGGTGGAATTACAAAAAAAACTTGATCGAAATTATCAAAGTTTACTTGAAATGTGCTAATAGGTAATCAATCCCCAAGTTTGATCCCCCAATTGCTACCAAATACCTACAAATCTACCAAAATGTTTAAACTTGAATTGGGCTAGGTGGATTGCAAAAAGGTGGTGGCAAGAAACTCGAAAAATTGTCAAAATGTCCTAAAACCTATGGATTGCAAAATTTGAGGGCAAGAAATTTCAAAAGTTGGAAGAAAAATCCAAGCTACCTAAATTGAGCTAGTAAGGGATTGCACAAGGTGGAAGTGAAAAGTTTGAAAGAACATAAAACATTAAGTTTGAATCGACCCAATAGTGGAATGCACAAGGTGACAACACAATTGCTAATCCAACATGTGGCTTGTCAAGTGGTGGTGCCATGAAGATGTTCGAAAATTGGAGCTACTCATTAATTTGAAGCATCAAGTTAATCAAAACTTTAACTTCTTTGATCCAATGGTCTACTTGTAAAGAAGACTAGGTATGCAATGTAAGTCTAAGTGTATGTAACATACAATTTGCCAACCATTTGGACCTACCAAGGACGCATATATTTGGGGTGGTATGAAATAAAAATAAAGGAAAACAAAAAGAAAAAATACCAACTTCAAGGACCTCCCCTTCTTTCATTTGACATGTTTATTTCATAAAAGTATTTAGTAATATTTTTATGGCTTTCAAAAACTAAAAAATATGTTTTTTTACCAATGTGCTCAAATAATATTAATATTTTTTTAAATGGTGGATTGTCTTTTTTCATATTATTATCATTGTTCACCTAAATTTTCAAACAAAAATATCACTTATAATCTCATTTTTAAAATATTTTTCTTATTTTTCATTATATATGATGGGTATTATTTTGATTCAAAAAACTCATCACATAAAAAAAATTCATCTTACTTTCAATTTTTTTGAATTAACTAAATCAAGTTCTAAAATTTTCAAATCTATTTAAAATTCACAATATTGCCATTCAGTTTGGTAAACACATCTTGTCAAAGTTTTGAAATGTAGAAGAACTATTCTATGACAAAAATTTTGAAGGACTTTCATGTGCTTTCATCCAAATTTAAATTATTGTATTGTTGCAATAAATAGGAAAAACTAGGCAAAGGTTTGGTAATTTTTCCTTTAACAACGTTGTCGTATATTAATCTTTTTTTATGATTGTTACTATGTGCATGCCTACAGAAAAGGTGTATTCTCCTCATGTGCATGCCAACATCATTTTATAATTACAAAATTCCATTGGTCATACAATTATAAAGTGCATTTAAAAATTTGATGTTGTAGTTTTTGAATTCAAATTAGCAACTTTCAATTTTCAAAAATAAATCCATATGGTTTGAACACTTGAACCTTTACAATTATATGCACTCCACAAAGTCAAAATGGTTCAAAATGCAATATCCAATTCAATATCTTTATATATACCCACATATCATAATTTCAACTCCTAAGGAATAAACAAACAAAATTATATTTCATATTTGACACCACATAATAAAACATTAAAATAATTGAAAGTCGTCAAATTGCTTTCAATTGGTTACCAACATTTTTAAATATCATTTCCAAAATAACACCAATACTACATACTAATCATTAAATGTAGAATTTTTTAACATTATCATTTCATTCATGTTATGACATATAATACTAAATTCAATAGATATTAATCAAGGTTGTTTTCCATGCTACTTTTATGTCATTTTCCCAAAATCTCTAATTGTTTACATTGTGTTGTTATTCCACATCAATATCAAATGGTCAACATAAAATGAATGAAAGTTTGACATAGTTTAGTTGAAATTTGAATGTTTGTGTGCAAATCTATTATTTCACATTAATAATAGTAGTGTTTTTTTTCAATTTCTTGATGGAGCTAGGGTGGCCAACATCCCTAGGTAGATTTCAACTTGACTAGTGACATTATTTCAAGGAATTCTTAAAATTGTAGCCAATAAGGATAAATGTGATGATACCCTCCCCCAAAAAGTTTCCTGCACCTTTTAGACAATTTTTTTCAAAAAAAACTTTTGTGACAAAATATTCCATTTAAAAGAAATTCATCACATTTTGACAAAATTTTCATCAAAACAAAATCACTAATTAACAACTCCAAAAAGACATTCTAAAATTTTCATTTAATCATTGTTGCAATTCTAATAAAAACATGGTCATCAAATTCAATATCAAATGGAAACTTTTTCCCCCATAGACAATAATAAGATTTGACATATTGTAAATAAACCCACTTATGTACCCATGCTTAAAGATATCAATTAATCATTGCCTTACAACTTTGGAAGTACTTGGTTCCTACTGTGACAAGTGTATTCATGTGTGGAGTTTTTATCATCTCAAGATGGAACCAAAATCATATACTTGCCATGTTATTTTTACATCATTTGTTTAAAATTCATGGTTTTTAATTGCTATTCACCTATACAATGGAAAGTTCAATGCTAGATAGATTTGAACTTGTTGCATTCATGCTAGCATTTGAATGATTGTAAAACACTAGTGAGCTAGTTTCTGAGCCTTCAGAAATATTGGAAAGTTCCAATTTAGATTCTAAACTAGATAATGAACTTAGAGGCAATTTTATACTTGATCTTCCTAATGCTAAATCATTTTCCACAATCTCTGATTCCACTTCCCCTTGTAACATTGCCACCACATGAGCCATAGAAGGTCGCTTCTCTCCATCATTTAACAAACACAAAAGAGTTATGTTTAGTAGTCGTTGTGCTTGAATGGCTTCATCATTGAGTAAATGGAGATTTTGATCCACAATATCAATTAAATTGCCTTCCCTATGCAATCTCCAAGCCTACACAAACCACATTCCTTGGTCAATTTTCCATCTATGGAACCATCCATGGAAAAAAATTGTACTAACTATTATGTCCACCATACGAAACCAAAAGTACATTCACATAACAAATTCATCCACTATGACTAGCATTTTTGTAGGCCAACGTCTAGTTCCATTTTACTTTTGACACTAATTTGAGTAATTTTGACATCTCAAACATATCTCATAATCAAAAGATTTGAAATTAATAGATATGACAAATTATAAAACCATCATTGTTTAAGAAACCATATAAACCAATCTAATTAATTGACATTTGAATGCATTTCACATATATAGTTATAGGGGGCCTTACTTTTTCGACAAGATATATATCTTCTAGTGGCAAGTTGTGATCTATATTCTTTCTTCCACTTATAATCTCAAGAAGTAAAACCCCGAAACTATAAACATCGACTTTTATAGTGAGTTGGCCACGTGTTGCATATTCAGGTGCTAAATAACCTCTGCATGAATGACCACATTACACATAAGTAAATAAATGATGAACTTGAATAAAAATATGTATTGAGAATTTAAATGTCAAAAAAATCAAAGTAACTCACCTTGTGCCAGCAACATGCATTGTACTAATGTGACTTTTGTCATCTGGAAATAAAAAGGCTAGTCCAAAATCTGCAATTTTTGGTTGCAACTTCTTATCAAGTAGAATATTGCTTGCTTTGATGTCTCGATGTATGATTCGTGGTTGAGAAATGTCATGAAGGTAATGCAAACCACGAGCAATTCCTAAACAAATGTTGTATCGTGTTGGCCAAAACAAAACTTCCCTATTGTTTTGTCCACCTAGAAAAACATCACAAAGGTTGATTTAATTAGAATTTACATCTCTTCTAATGATTGAATATGAAAATGTGTGTGATAAAACCTTAAAGTCCTACTACCATTAGTGAATATGGTTAGACACAAAAATGAAGGAAAAAGAGAAAATGATTAAAGTGTGAGAATATTTGTCAAAGTTAGAAAACTCACCAAACAACAAATTGGCCAAATCCCCATTTTCAAGATATTCATACACCAATAATCTTTTGTTGTCACGTAAGCAGCAACCTTTTAATTTCACTAGATTTCGGTGTTTCACTCCACTGATGATGACAACTTCATTAAGAAATTCATCTATGTTTTTTTGGGTTTTCACGAACAATTGTTTTATTGCCACTTCTACCCCACTTGCAAATATTCCCTGGTAAAATCAAACAAAAACATTATTCGTCATGATGGTAATACATATTTTCTTAAATGTCTCAATGTGTTCAATGCATAAATAACATAAATTTTACCTTCCCAATACTAATGTATATTGTATTGTCAAAAAAAACAATGATCAATAGTTCAAATTATATAACATTAATTTTTCAAGACAAAATGTTATATGAAATACTAATTTTTTCAATATGTCATTACTTGTTAAACAAGTTACCTTATAAACAACACCAAAGCTCCCTTCACCTAGCTTCATAGTTGGATGAAAATCTCTCGTAGCAACCTTGAGTTCGCTGTATCCAAAGATTGTAGGTTGAACTTCATGTTGTGCAAATCCTATAGAATGCCAAATGATTTAACAAAAAAATAGGTTAAATTCATGAAATCATGTGTCATGTATTCTTTGTCAATATGCCCAAAAATGAACAAAATACAAGATCATTTAACAATAATATTTAAATTTGGACATATATGTTCATCAAAATTAGGTCCCATGCTATTGATAAACACTTTGTGATTTAGGTGATGTTTCTAGTTTTTATGAAATCCTAATATAAGTGAAAAAATCAATGTGAACAAAAGATAAGTTTGCACACAAATTCACTTACTTTCATGAAGTTGAAGGAGTAGGTACCGTTGTCTTTGTCTACTCTTCCAAAATAAGCAAGTGGTGATGGCAATGACAAGTGCTAGGACAATACCACTTACGATTGTTGAAATTATAATCACCTTTCGAGTATTGTTGTTACTTGTGTCTATAAGAAAACAAAACCACACACATATGTATGAACTTTGATAATTAACAAAAGTTTCATAA
>Ga0116227_10009707_pt1 | contig 17291 bp, 7 predicted proteins | sample S1TSphgellanicum_FD_89693 | JGI IMG/M metagenome (GOLD analysis project Ga0116227, IMG submission 89693) | Host-associated microbial communities from peat moss isolated from Minnesota, USA - S1T2_Fb - Sphagnum magellanicum MG | ecosystem: Host-associated > Plants > Peat moss > Unclassified...
ACCCGCCGCCCCCCAACAGCTCACCACCTCATCTCCAAACTTTCGAGACTGAAAAACGGACATGCAAACGCAGATGAGCTGGTGAGGATAAGAACTAAGAAACTCCCCAATGCACACAACTCAGACAGACAAACAGACACAGAGAGAGAGACAGAGAGACAGAGAGAGAAAAGAATTGCAACAACGCAATCACGCACACCAACAACAACACTCTTTCAACGCTCTTCTCTTTTCTGTCGTCTACTCTTCTTCTTCTTCTGTGTTTTTTTTTTTCTTCTTCTTCTTCTTCTTAATCAGTTTCTGGCCTCACTAATTAACTCAGTTTTCACTAATTTTGTTTTCTTTTTCTTCTTCTTCTTAATCAGTTTTTGGCCTCACTAATTAACTCAGTTTTCACTAATTTTGTTTTCTTTTTCTTCTTCTTCTTAATCAGTTTCTGGCCTCACTATTTAACTCAGTTTTCACTAATTTTGTTTTCTTTTTCTTCTTCTTCTTAATCAGTTTCTGGCCTCACTAATTAACTCAGTTTTCACTAATTTTGTTTTTTTTTCCTTCTTCTTCTTCTTAATCAGTTTCTGGCCTCACTAATTACTCTCAGTTTTTACTAATTTTTTCTTACTAGCTTCATGGCTATCCCCCTCTCTGCCTCCCCCTCCCCCCTCCTAGCTACCTACCTACTAAATTCCTCCCTACCTTATTACACCTCTGTCTTTTTTTTTTCAACGCCTATAGTCTAGCAGCATTTAGCCAGAAATGTGAAGGGATCCTAAGCTCTTTATTAGCTTTCATATCCTGTTTATAGCCAAATTTGGCTAAACTTAATTATGGTTGATGGCCAGTTCAGCTACATCACTAATATGAATGAAAAAAAACTCAGACACTTCCCCCCAAACCCAACCCTCTGAAAGTATTAGAATAGAATTATAGGCCCAAAGCCTTTATAAAAGAATTTTGGAATAAATTAACTTTGCTGGGCAGAACAAAGTCTTTATGAAAAGAACAACTAGAATAAATTATCTTGGCCACCACAAACTTCAAAGCCTTTTTATTGGAAAAATAAAATAAAAAATAGAACAAATTAAATGGGCACAAAACCTTTATGAATTTTTTGAGAATAAATTAAATAGCTCCAAAACCTTCTACTAATAAATTTACATGCTTTAAATCAAAATTGTGTTTGTATTTCATGTTATGTAACAAAAGGTGTCTATCTGGATGCCAAGTGATTTCAATGGATTTTGAGTGAATTCATTGATCATAATGAACAAAATTAATGAGGAAACAATGAATTCCCTGGTCTAGTGAATGAAAACTAGTGAACTGCACTCACATTTAATAATTAATATATTATGAATATAATGGGAGCTAGTTTGAGAGTATATCTCCTCTTTCACTCTTCCCCATATATCAATTGTTGAGGCCACGATGTGGTATCAAGTACACAATCAAGTATCGAAGATCTATGATGTCACTCCAAAACTCAATTCTAGCAAGAGAGGGTGTTGCAAGGGAGGGTGTTGCGAGTGCGGCATTGGTGCAAACCCAATCTAGAGTTGTAATAAGGGTTGTCTACTTTTATTTTATTTCTATATCCAAAGGGTAACATTTTAATCCTTAAAAAACTAAGCGTTTCACCGCAATCAAAAGTGAATGCATTTAGCTATCAACACATTTACATGTTGAGTTTTTCTAACATAAAATATAAACATGAAATTTAATAATGAAATGGTTGTAGATTAGTGTATAGATATGAAGAAGCTAAATAAATTATCATGATGTTCAAAAGAATTCAACTCCATTAGAGTATAAAATTGCACACCACATGACATAGATTAAAATATTCATGGAAGGTGAATTTTATATTTTTAAAAAGAATTTAAAAAATTGAAGTCAAATTTTGCACTGTAGATGCATGCAAAGGAAGCCAAATATATATTATTCAATTTCTTATATTACACAAATTAGTACCTATTCACATAGCACTCATTAAATTTAATCATAGTTGTGGCCCCTTGACTGAAGGCATAATAACATTTGCATGCGCAAAGGGAAAAAATTATAAACAAAGCTGTCACGTAAGTTTGTAATCGGAACCCAAAATTTGTCGTAACTCGCTCCTCTCTCGCTTCACCCACCTCCCCGTCGTGGTGCAGAGAATCTGGCTTTATTACAACAAAAAAGATCCCCCTATCCCCTAGACATTGTGGCGGCCCTCTAAAATCCATGGAAGACCCAATATATTATACATTTTATGGGCCCGTTTTCTAGGGATATATCTATCTCACGCTTGCGGATCCCAATTTCTGTGTTTTCAAATGTCGTCAGACCTAGCACAAAAAAAAATTATAAACGAAGAGGGGTATATCTCTCACAAAGGTGACACTATAAACTTCCACTTTCCATATGTATGGGAAAACTGCACTAACAAAATATTCTTTAACTTAGATAAATGAAATCGACAGTATTGACATCAACATAGTGGCACATTTGTCAAATTTTGTAACCACCGAACACCGAACACAAAACCCATAAACACACATAAGCAAAGCATGCAAGAATTGTATCAAAAGTTGAAAGTTGAGACAACACTAAATGAATAAATAAATAAACAAATGCAAACTCAGTTGAAATGATGAATATAATAGATTTCTTTTGAGATCCTAACAAACAAAACGAAATAAAATGTCAAATCAAAGGCAACAATACTTTACTATGAAGTTAACTGAGGATAATTATGTGTCGAAAAATGGGTATACATTATAATCTATGTGTACACCCATTGGAAGATTTATTTACACTAGTTTAGTTTATATAATAAACAAGCCATTTCTTTCGGCTAGTTTTGTAAGGTTTAGGGCTTTTGATTTCATTAAGACAAGCCCAAACTTTCTCAAAATGCAAACTTGACAAGTTGGCCCGTCTATCCAAAGACGACGGGCTTTCAACTAGATTTACCATCATCATTGATTGCCTTTGAAACGGATACAAAAAGGACAATCGGAAACAATCACATTTGGTTTTAAAATTCATGATGAAACTTGCATTTGCTATCAATGGGGATGTGTGTAGTCGGTCTAAAACACCACTCCCCCAAGAAGCCCAATACTTCAACCACATAGGCCCCACCTCTTTAATTTAGAGTCAATAGTTATGACATAGAGGAATGTGTCTTAGTTGACTAATTAAAAGGAGCATCAAAGGGTTTTATGGAATTGGGGATCTTGTGATTTTGGAACTTGGAATAGTAAGGATTCATGTCTTGGTTGCAAATTGTGCACTAATAATTTATTATAGTTCATAATAGAGTTATCCCTAAAGTAAGACAAACATAGCGCCAGAACCCTGAGTTTGGTCATACACAGGGTGAGATTCAAAAAAGACCTGCAAAAAAGTACAGTAGCATTCAAGGGGGGGTGAAACTCAGAAAACCATCAATTTTGGTGGTAAACTGAGTTTCGTCCTGTCTTTCCTTTTGCCGAGCGCCTCCACTGCTGCTACAAATATTTTCACTGCTCTTACCTGTACAACTATTATAACTAGTCTCGAACCTTGTGCATTAAATGCTGAGTTTCAGCATTTCGTACTGAGTTCAAGCATTTCATACTGAGATTTAATAAAATGTCCTTACTTTGAGAATACCACTGAAAGAAGGGACAGGGGTTGAAAGGAGGCCCAAAGACAGGCCGAAGACAGGGTTACTTCACCGATAACTCAATTGTAATTAAATGATTTCATACTTCATTTTATATAACTTGGTGAGTTTGTGAGTACTACTAATCAGGGTTGTTTTTTTTCAAATTCCTGAAGTAGGTGTACTGGCGAGGATCCTCAGCATTAATTAAAAATAAATGATCACTGTCCTGGTGGACTAGTAGATCTTTTTTGGAGTCCTGCCTAGTTCTGGCGACCTAATGGAACACGCTGTCTAGATTTGGCGACTTTTAACCTTTTTTTCTCGAGATTCTCAAAAATCCCTTTGTTGGATTCGCCAGCCCTTTTTGTTTTTGTCGCCAGGTGGCGAAAACTCGCCAAAAAAAAAAAAAAAAAAAACAAAATTTGCTACTAATGTACGTTTGTGAGTTTTTTTTTTAAGGTTTTCCTTAGGTGGTCCTTGGCTTGTTTCACTTGTGGTTTTGCCAGGTTCCACTTATGATGTGAGTCGACGGTAGTAAACACTATAATGATGTGAACCAATAATAGTGAAGAATGCTGGTTATGTTTCGGAACAAACCCTGGCACTACAATCCATTATCATCCAATGAATGGAATGACATCACACCCTACGGAGTACAAGTGGGCATTCCCAAAAGTCAAGGTTGTTGGAACCCCCAAAATTGAAGATGGGGAAACCTGAAAATTCTTGTTTCATTAGGTACACCATTTTCCACTCTCCCACCAAGCCCATGGTACTACTTACGTAGGTATGGGATCCCTGACAAAAATGCTACAGAAAACAATGTAACAAAAGTGGGAGAAGGACAAAAACAATATGGTAGTATGATGTAGTTGTTGTTGGTGTCCTTTAGATTTTCCAAGCACGTGCTATAGTTTTTTCTTTCCTCGGATGCTTGAGTAGTTCTTACTCTTCCTCTCGTACTTCAACCTGGAGACCTTGTTGGGTATGTTGCTCTAGCACTTTTTTACTTCAACCCAAAGACCTTGCTCACATGAGATGTAGATTTTTTATTTACACTTCTAGAAATATGCCACTCCAAAGTGGCGCTATGAACAAATGGATAAGAATGGATGACACTACCCGACCCAAAATTGTTGTTGATAAAGCTTTCCAAAGCTCGACTATGTGAAAAGTAAGTAAGCGAGTAGCGTTGAGATCCAAATGCATAACTAACTTTTTTTGCGAGCTTCTTGGTCATAAGTATTCTCTAGGGTGAAAAAAAGTGTATGGTGACACCCTATAGTGACGCCTAAAGGATCAATGCATTCATGAAATAAGCACCCATCAACTCAACTCTTTGGGTAGGCGCTCATTTCAGGATCACCTTGCTCCTTCGGTGTTACCGTACATAAAGCATGGGCCCCAAAAAAAAATCTATTGTTTTCCCATGATACTAGGTTGATATAGGGAAAAAATGAGGGGAAAAAAAAAGGATGAGAAATATCAAAAAGTGAAATGCTGTTGGAATGGGTAGTTTGTCGAAATGCCCCACCATGTGTGAAGGAAAAATTCTGCTTGATATAATGTGCCTTGGAGGTGGTATGCTGAAAAAATTCTGTATAATGGATGGGTAGGTCTAAATAGGGTTATGGATATAGTAACCCTCAATAGGCTGGTAGTTACTTGGCATAACCAATCCTAATGAGAAGCAATAGGGTTACAGAATCATTGGGGCCAATGAGAGCCAATGTTGGTACTAGCTACCTCCTCCTCCTCCTCACTAGTAGGTCACTTAGGAGTGGAGTGTTGATGGTTATTGTGTGTAACTAGTGACCTAATAGGGAATGGAATGTTGATGGTTATTAGAGTTATCGGTAAAGCCAGGCGATTAGGGGGCGAGAACAGCCAGTTTCAGCATAATAGGCCATCAAAGGAGATATAGGGGATGAAACAGAAGGTGACTTTACGGATAACTCTATTGTTTGTAACTAATGACCTAATAGGCAATCAGGTCATCAATTTTCTCATTAGGGATGCGTATGTTGTTTGAGGTCATACTTATAATTTACAAACCCTCCTCGGCCAAAAGAACACAAAATTTATTAGACCCAAGAGTGTGGCTATCTATCTATGAAAAAGGTAGATTGTTTGTTTTGATTGTTTGTCAAGTTGAGATCTCCCAAACCACAGTGCCTCTTGCCATGCTCTTGGAATCATTGCCTCCATGATAAGTAAGGGTGCATCAAGGTGGTTTTGTAATGTTTCGACCTATGGTTGAGAAGTTATAAAATATGAACATTTTTTCAGTCAAAATGCATTTAAATAAAAACTAAAATTTTATAAGGGAATTTGGGTATTCTTGGAAAGCCCTTGATGAGTAAGATTTAATGAAGATGATTTGATAAAAATAAAATAGACCTGAGGTGTGGGAGAAATTGGATTTTGAGTAAGTTTTGTCATTGGAAAATTCAATTAAATTACCCAAAAAATGATTTTTCAAAGAAAAATTAGTTGAGGAACTCGTTCACACTTGAGCATATGGCACAGGCTATACTAGTTTACAGTGAAAGTCCACTTAATCATGCTTTAATTTGGCAAAATATAAGTGTCTCTGCTTTTGTTCTGCGGTCCCCATTGTGATGAAACAAATTTAAAACCCTAATTTTGAAACCAGTACAGAAAGGCCTCCTCCCACTATTAAGGCGGAAAATTATGTATTGTAATTCCATGCAACACCAATGAGAGGCCCCATTGTACTGGCCTGCCTGAGTTGCTACATCCGAGAGATTTCGGGCTCCACCTTCCATTCTATTCTTAGAGTGTAAGTGACGCCATGCTACTCACTCGAGCAAAACCCTACACTTTTACTCCCAAAAGAGACGACAAGTATGAACGAGGGGTTTTGTTCATGACCATGCCACTCACTCGAGCATAACCCTACACTTTTACTTTCAAAAGAGACACGACAAGTATGAATAAGGGTTTTTTGTTCATGACCGTTTTCTTCTTTTTTGGTTGCAGTTTTGTCATAAGACTTGAGTTTGTGAACACAAGAGATGGTGAGTATGAATGGGAGGGGGTTTATTCATTATCTAGTTTTGTAGTTTTGCCAACGGATAATACATTGGGGTAAACGTCAACAGTCATCAAAAGCATTAAATGGTGGCGCCTTTGGCCCCACTCTTTTTGTTTCACTTGAGTCAGTATAAACGGGACCACCTGTGCCTCCCCTGCCACATGGGAGTGGAAAATTGGGAAGGGAGGTTAGGCTCTTAAACCTTGGTTTATTGCATGAAGAAGCAATTGTCAACCGTGTGAACTGGCAAGTAAGTAAGTAGGTCATCATATACGATTACTTTTTCTCTTCACATGATAAATCATTAACTTCTTCTCAGAAGAAGAAATTAAATAAATAAAGGGAAAATACCCCACAAGGGAACAAGAGAAAAAAAAGACTGAAGTCCAAACAAAAAACCACACCCAAAAGTGCAAAGAAACATGTTCTTTCCTCAACTCTCTCACTCAAGTTGTGATTAACAAAAGATGCACATCTTCTTCTTCATTGGTCTAATTAAGTTAGAATTGGTGAAAAGAAGAAGAAATGGTCTCTCACACACACACACACACACACACACTCTCTCTCTCTCTCTCTCTCTCTCTCTTCTCGTCTTCTTAGCCTTCAACTCGAGCAAGCAAGAGAGAGAGAGAGAGAGGCCTATTGGTGGAATACTTGATCAGACCAATAACAAAAGCAATGCAAACTGGCCTGATCAAATATTCCACCAATGGGGCCAGTGTGAACGAGCAGCCCAGCACACAAACCGGTGAATCATGCAGGATGGATGGATGGATGGTCGGGGCAGGATGGATGGTAGGTGGATGGGAAACAGTTTTTAATTGAATTCCGGTGAAATAGCTAACCATAGTTGATTAGCTATGTACTTACCATCATCCACATGTATCTACCTACATAGAAGCAACCAACCAAATGACAAAACCCTGGCAAACCCTAGCAACCAAATGCCTTGACATATACCAACTTTTGTTTCCCTGCTTATTAGACTATGCTACTTGTCTATTGCAGAAATCTATCCGATAAATGTCAATCTATTGGTGCATTCACACTTGATATTAAGTCAGTGTTAAATGAAAATCTAGGTGGCATCCTAGGTGCACCCAATGTTGAATGGGGCCATAGCTCAATGTTAAGTGAATGTTAGCTTAACATATAATTTTCATGGCAACTAGGTAAATTAAGTCCCAAATGGCTAGCATGGTGTTAGGGGACTCAACCCTAGAGTCCCTAGCACCAAGTGTGAATGCACCGTATGAGTAGTAGTTATACCATAATCTAACTCTTGTGTAAAGACACGTTCAAAGTTGTTTTTAGTGTATAATCTTAATGCATTTTACCGAGCCTTATTTTTCCTTTGTTGTTTGTGTGCCATTTCGAAAAACAAAATGCTTGGGAATACTTGACGAAGTAAGTGTTTTGTTTGTTTTTTTCCAAACACCTTGCATTTTCATCTCATGATACCCTCTTGGTATCCTCCGGGTATGACAAGAAAAAAATCAGCCAGGTCTACATGCTTGTTAAAACTCTCAACCACAAGCTTTACAGAAAATCAAAGCTTGCATTTGCCTTTTGCAAGCTCTTATTTTGGTAGTAAAACCCATGGCCTACCCGTGACTATATACCCTACACATTGACATTAACTTAATTTTTTCTCTTTGGCTCAGCTTCATCAGCAGACAACATTTTTTTTGCATTTTTTTTTGTCAATTTTGCTATCCATTGCTTGTTTCTTGGAATCTTGATTTATTTTAAGATAAGTATGCCCAAAAAGTGAAAGTAGGAGACAATAAATGAATAAATTCCTTTGAATTTTTGTAAGGAGAAAAATGGACTCCATGGGTTCTTGCATGAAAACATAATATTAATAACATGAACAAAGGGGGTCATGTTTTTGTTTCTTTTCTTTGGAATTGGGTCTGAAATGAAAGAGGTACCTCAACTATTCTTCTTCTTCTTTCCTTCAATAATTTGAGTTTCCTTTGAATTTTCTTGGGGGATTTGGTCCGAAATAGGAAAAAAAAAAAAACAAAGTGAAGCTCAAGTATTCTTCTTCTTTCCTTAATCTTTGAGTTTCATTGTTAGAGAGAAACAACAACCCATTGACAACAAATAAATTATTGCAACCAAAACAAAGAAAACAAAACAAGAGAACGTTTCATGGAATGAGAGTCCTGAACAACCCGTTGACAAACAAATTATTTCAACCAAGAACGAACAAAACAAAACAAAACAAGAAAGCTTAAAAAAACAAAACAAGAAAGTTTTGTGGACGAATCCTGGTTATACTTAAGACCCAAGCACGGATGCCTAGGCATCGGGAAAGGGAAGGCAGTTTCTGGCACCAACAATTACGGGTGGGATCCGTTGTGGAGGCAAGGCAACAGACACTCCCTACTTTATATGTTTTTGTGAATACTTTTTTTAGACTTCTTTTCCGATAAGATTCTCACAGACCCATGGTCCTTAATATAGCTCTCAAGATAGGGTTTCTCCGGATGTCACTCTTCTACCCAATAATAATGCCCAATGGCATGGGCAGTTAGTTATATCCGAACTTGTGCACCTTTTTCACACCTATTTTCAAGGGGCAACAATGGGTGTGTCATCACAATGTGGCCTTGCCATTTACATTTAAAAGGTATCTTAAGGAAAAAGAAGAATTATGGAAACTCAAATATTTCACCAAGCAAAAGTATAATCTTCAAAAAAAAAATCCTCTAAAAGAAACCAAAATCCTTCAAGATATTATTTTAACTCTATAATAACTAATCTCAAGTTTCAACACAAGCCAAAATTATCATCTTTCAAAAAATCCTCCTACCAAAATGGACCTAATACCTAAGGGCCAAAATCCTTTAAGCTACTACACTCTATATTGAATTTAAACACAATATCCTTGCCTTGGTAGGCAAGGTCAATAAACCTGTAATTTTACTAATGGAATTGGGTCTATTTTGTAATTTTATCTTGTATCTTTTACTAGAGTATATCTCCAGCCAAAAAGGTGCCGCCTCGGCTCCACGCTCCCCCCCTCCTAATTGGGCCTTTGTCAATATTTACGGCATCCACTATGTATATATAATCTTAATTATTCTCCCATCCCCACCAAAGATATAGGTCATTTGAATCTCATTATATTGGCACTTTATCTTGGGCACATTTAGAGGCCCAAAGTGGGTTTCCGTCTACTTGGCTTCTATCCTTCATTCAAATTATAGTGTACCTGCCATTTTAGTGTTGTGGGTGGAGAAGCTCTTGTCCAACCATAGATTGGGTCTACTCTTGATTTATTCATGTAGCATATCTTGTACTAGTAGAATGGGGTCTACTTGTTAATATATTAACATTCATGTATTACGTCATTTTTGTTGTACAATGAGGGGGTCTACTCCAAACTTATCAATATCATGTATATATATGTAAATGGAAGGAACCAAAAGTTCATGACATTGTGGACTCCATTTCTCTCAAGTTTGCATGGCTTTTGGACTTGGATTCTACACAGACAGCTCAAAATTTGTTGCCCATGGTCTTGATATGTCCAAGATTCCTTTCATGCATGTCAAATGGTCTAGAGATTCTATCCTTTCATTCATGTCAAATGGTCTAGAGAGTCTATCCTTGAAACATTAAAATAATTTTAGTGTAATCAAAAGTGAACGACACACAAATCACAACATGGACCACGAAACCTTTTATCTCTTATTGTTGACACAACATTCACAAAAGAATTGCACTTTATTGACAAAATTGGATGAAAAATTCAACACAAATCTACTAAACAGTCAATAGTTGCCTCTCCCAACATGTAAAGTATGGACTATAATAGGGTTAGTTCTCTCAATGTTTAAATGGCCATTGGAGCTCCTAGCCCAAAGTCTACATGAAATATAATTTTTCAACCCTTTATCCCCTCCATCATGGATCTTCAGCTCTTGAAGATATTTACTCAAACACTACATATAGCTTGAACATCCTTCAAGTTTCTCAATTCATTTTAGATTTTCCCAAATCCCACTAATATATGCAAACTTGTATGTCTTACATGCCTTTCTATTTAAGCTCTAACATCCTCATGTTTGCGTCACTCCCTCAACCTCCATTTCTTTGTTTATGTGAAAATACCAACATGTAACTATCGCCTCTGTGTGTAGCGAAAGAAAAAGTAGAAGCAATCAATAAGTGCCATAGCCACTCAAATGAGACTATACAATATTTCTCTACCACCTTATTCACCCACAAAAATCAGCTCATTTCTAGAACATTAAAATGCCATTTCAAATGGTTTTTTCTCCCTTTTATCCTCCTCGTTGAATTTCTTCATTCACCACCAAAAGCCACCATTTCTTGGAACAAGTTTCATAATAATTTTGTCCTTAGTTTTTTTTTCCTTGACAATGTCTAAGGAAAAGTAAAACCACTTGCAAAACAACACACACATAGAAAACAAAAACAATACACAAATCACCCCAACATCTTTGAAATGGCCTCATAATCCAACACACAAATGTTTTCATCTTTAAGAAGAGGACAAACTCCCCTTTTTTTTCCTTCCTTCCTTCCTTTCCACTAGAAACAAATGTGATACAACAACCCTAAACTAAATCATGTTTACACTATGTTAGAATTCTTCAAGTCCATGTGCGATTTCCTTTCTTACACCACTCCAGGCTACATTAAATCCAATTATTGGATTTGAAAACACCATTGCATATGGATTTTTTTTGTTTTCCAAACCCTCCAAGTGATCACATTGAAGTTGTTGGATTGCTTTGATACAAGGTTTTGTTTTGTGGCACTTATAGATCCTTTGGAAAATGCTTATGGGTATTCAAATTGACTAAATAACATATATATGTGTGTCACTCCAGATACTAATACCAACCTTGAATATATCATAAAGAAGTATGATACATATTTTTTTTGTGAAAACAGATTGTTTATTATCCATATCATAACCATTAAGATCCTAAAAATGAAAGGTTGAAAACCAATGTGTTTTTATTGATAGTGAAATTTTATCCAAGTGGTGACTATGAATGGCCCTTACAATCCATCCTTGTAAATTTGGAACATTTGAACCTTTAATTTCACCATATTATTATGCATATGATTTAAGTTTAACCATGCAATTGACATTGGTAATTTGGGGTTCACTAGAGGGGTCAACTTCATTTTTTTCATGTAGACATTTCATTCTTTGTTATTTCAATGTAAATCAAGGGTCCTTTCACATCCCTATCATCACTTGATATTTTCCACTTCTCCAAGCTTCATTGTTCAATGTAGTAATAAACATAATATTAGGTAGTAACAAGAAAGAGGAATGGTTAGAAGTAAAATTTATTATTGCTTACATTTGAATTCGGTTTTGGAAGGAAATTTGAAACTATTTCCTCTCCCATTTGGATTTGGACTATACATTTTTGCAAGTTTTGAGAATATTTGTAGAATAAAGGGTAGATGTATGAGGATTCTAAAAATAAAAATCTAGAAACAAGTAATTTACAATTTTATCACATTATGATTTTCATGTGTAGCTCTATTTGCTTGAAGTATACATTGAATATGTCAATTTATGTTATTTTTTACATTTTGATCATGTATGGAAAAATTAATTATTTGAACTGTAAAGTCAAAATTGTTGTTTTTATATAGATTTTGTTCATTGAAATATGTATTTGTTGGAAATATGGTTTTATTTTGTGAGTATATATTTCTATTCTATTCAAAAAGAGAAATTAGTACTACTATATGTTGGCAACTTGCATTCTCAGGATGATTTCAACAAGAAAAAAAAATAATGTTTTTCTTTTTAAGAAACATGGTAGTTTGGGGTGTAGTTTTTGTATTTCTATAATTTTTTTATTGATTGAATTTTTTTGCAAGATTGAAATTTGAATAGGGTAGATGTTAAAAGGAGTTGAAATTAAAGAAAAAGTTCATTAGAGAAATTGTGGAAGTAGAAGAACGTGTTTAGAATGGTAATTAAAAGTTTGTAGAGGCAATTAGATCAAGCAACAAATCAAGATGTCAATGTTGTTGAACCAATATAAGATGAACAACATGTACATCAAAGAATAATGCAATTTTCCACATTGTTACTACAACTATTAAGAATTGAAGAACAACTCGCATGGTAGAGGATGCCTTTAGTAGACATGATGATTTTTTTTTAAATGTTTATTAAAAGAGCACAAAGGTGACCTAGTTACCCAAAACCTCAATTTATGATGGAGAAATGGTCCAAAAAAACCCTAAAAAGATGGGAAAAAAGTGCACGAAAACTTTCATTTGTTATTCTAAGGCATGAGTGGGTGCAAGGGAAAATGGAAATGAATATGAAAAATCCTAAACATTTGAATTTGCACAATTCAAAATTTGACCTTATGCAAATTTTTGACATTTTGGCATTGCAAATGGCCCAAGCACTAAGCTCTTTGAAAAGTATCATTGAAATCGGTCTTGATGTTAGTTGTCTTAATCTTGCACCTTGCATGGCCATCATTATATTTTTTATCCATTCCTTGCATCTGCCTAAAATGATAGTCAATATTGACAACGAAGGGGAGTTCAAACAAAACATCACTTTTAAATATGGTCAGAATGCAATGAACATTTTCAATGCGAAACTTATCATAGTTCAAATCTTTCAACTTGGAGCTAGCCTTCGTGACAAGCAACATTGCCCTTAGGTAGTCTACTACACTTAGCACAAATGGTCTTCCCACATAGGGAATGTCAAGCTAATGGAATATGGGGAATCAATAGAAATAGAAGAAAAATGACTCGTGTGGGAAAAAAAATTTGATGGGTAAAGAGAGTTTGGAGGCATTCCATCTTCATCGAAAGAATCACACAGATGTATGAATGAAAAATATCGACACAGTTGGGGAAAACCTCTTATTTGATCTCCATAAGATGCGGGCCAACATTGATAACAAATGTCATAGTTTTTAGCATCAAAACTAGTCTAAGAGCTTTTCGGAAGATTTTTTTGCAACGATCTTAAACCTTTTAGCATTCCCCCTCCATTCCAAATCAAAGTCACCAATGATTGGAACCTAATAAATAGATCTAATAACATTGTTGTTGGCAATACATACATCATCCTTGGAGACATGAATAGTTCCTGGATGGAAATCGAACATTACACACAAACATTTCTCTATAACATACAAGATTCCAAACTCATCAACAGGAATAATGAGCTCAACTTTACCCTTGGCATGAAAAGTTGCCATTTTAATATAAATCAAACAAAGCAAAGATTTGAGGAATGAGGTGGAAACACTCTAAAAATAACAATGTTCTATAAGAAAATAGATGATAACAAGAAAAATTAAAAACATTGGTTAAGAAAGTAAAGATAATGTGTTAACCTTGTCAAAAAATCCACAATAACAAAAAGAACAATTAACAAGTAACAAGAAGAATGTTCAATGGAGAAAAAACTTCAATTTCCAATTGGAATGTAAGATATTTAATTGATTTGAAACAAAAAAAAAAAAGAAAAAGGCAGACCATAAAAAGGGTTGGTGGAACTTATTGGTGTCAGTTGACAGTACTGGATTAAGGAAAACAAACTATTGCAAGAAGACTTCAAAAAAAGATTACATAAATGGACATTAGGTAGACTTTATTTTGTTTTTCTAGTGAAAAGCCATATTGTGCCTAACGAGAGAATCTATTATCCTATTATGCAAAGGGCCTTGCACATGCACTCAATTTGCCAACAAATTAATTAATTGAAACTGACAAATACAAATAACAATTCACCATTTAAAAACACAATTGTATATATTGCGGTAGTCCATAATTCTCCATACGATTTCAATTTGATGTTGCTTCTCCTAAAGTTTAGTAAAAATAAAAATAAAACTAGGCGCAACAATCCAATTTTCATTAAATATGCCACATTATGCAGCTTTCATAATCATGAGATGGAATATAATCTAGAATAACACTAGAACCCATGAACATAATCTATATCAAAATATAATACTATTATGTTATCTTCCAAAAGAAACATCATTCTGATCACAAATAGTAGGGTTGTGTGTGTGTGTGTGTGTACGGTTGTTATTAAATAACGTATAACAAAAAAAGAGTAATGTCACATTATGATTTACAATCCAACATTAAATTATTTTTACAATATCCCCAAATATTATTCCAAATACACAAGTTGTAGAAATTTGAATTACAACAAAGGAAATTTTATTCCAAATTAATTGGGACATGGAATCTTAGAAATTTTGAACCAAATAAAAGGTAAGATAATATGAAATGTACAAATTGTGTATCAAATAATGTCTAATTAATGTTATTTAATAGATAATTCACCAAATATAATTTAAAATGGATATGTTAAATTTTTTATTGAGGAAATTAGTTTGGGAATAACTTTCAGTTCCAAATGAAAATGACTTAAATCGGAAACTTTTAAGAAAATTAAATCTGGAAAAAAAAAAGGCAAGTAAGGGATACTTATTTAATAATCTAAACTAGGCAAATTAACCACATGGAACTAGAAATAGATATACTAAATTATTACATTCAAAAATTCAGTTTGGAAATAACTTATTGGTTCAAAAAATAACAAAATTTGGATAGGGAAATATTGATAAAGGGTAAGCTTTAAAAATTTAAAGGTTGGTAATGAATATTTATGGAATATTGTCTACTAAACCTTACTTAATAGTTCCATTAACCAAATGGAATTCAATAAATATATACCAAAATTTCATTTTAAAAGTTAATTTTGAAACAATTTTTATTTCCAAATTTTTATACCTTTAAGTAAAAAACTATTGAAAAAGGATATAAATTAGAAATAAAAAGGTTGGTAAATGATATATATCTACTCATGTATAGTAGACTATATTTCAAAGTTAATTATTCAAATGGCATGAAAAGGGGATATATTAAATTTTTTTATATTATTTATTAATATGTAAATCATTTATTACCTCCAAATTTTTATACCCTCAAACACAAGAATACTGAAAAAGGATAGAATATTTTTAAAAATAAAAGCAACTTAGGGATATATATGGGATAATGTTTATTAAATTATTTTTAACAACTAATTAACCAAAGGAATTTTTTTAATAAATTACCTATATTTTTTACATAGGAAGTTAATTTTGAAATAACTTATGATCAATTCCAAATGTAAAGGATTGTAGATTTTTTTTAGATGTAAAAAATGTGACAATTTTAAAAAGAGTAGGAGGTAAGGGATATTAATGAAATGATGTCTAATAGAACTTATTCAATACCTCCATAAACCAAATGAAATTTGAAAAAAAATACTAAATTATCTATTTAGAAAATTAATATGAAAATAATTTATGAAATTCAAATATAAACACCTATAAAAAAGATACTATTGAAAAAGGATATATATATAAAAGGCATGTAAAGGATATATAGATTATAATTAATAGTTCATTAACCAAATGAAATTTAAGAAAGATATACCAAATTATCTATTCAGGAAATTAATTTGAAAATCATTTATCCACTATGAAAAAATCATGTTCATTGCAACTAATTGGTTATCTAAATGTAATATAGTTCTATTGAACATTTTTTAATTGCAATGAACAAGTTGCAATGGACACAATTTTCTCATAGTGATTAAATCAAAATGTAATCAACATTAAAGAGCATAATGTTCAAAAATGATAAAATAAAAAAAAAGAAATTAGTATACTAAAATATGTAATAGGAAATTAATTTGGAAATAGTTTACCAAGTCCAATTGAAAACAACATTAAAAAGGTTATTCTTGAAAATGGATAGCATTTAAAAAGATAATGGCATCTAAGCGACATATATCCAATAATGTGTAATAGATTACATCATTAACCAAATGAAATATTGAAAAAAAAATTACATTATTTGTTTAGGAAATAATTTGGAAATAACCGATAAGTTCAAATTAAATGGCTTTAGGTTTAAGTTCTGAAATTAGGTTTAAACACTTTATTTGGAAAATAACCAATACTAGGATATCAAATTTCAATTAAAGGATAAATGGGAATAAGAAATCAAATCATTTGCCTACTAAATGGAATTATTGCTAAGGACTTATACCCCCAAACATAGTTGGATGTTAGATAAATAGTTGTTGAATGGGCTCACATAATTCAACTATCTATAGTGAACATTCAACAAAAGAAGATTCCCCTAGAGATAGTTGTATTTTTCTTTTCATTCTATTATAATTTTTCAAATGCAAGAGTTGAAAGACCTTGAAGAAAACACAAAAATCCCAAGGTGTCACAAATAGAAAACAAGCTTCAAGTGGACAAGTTTGGAACAAAGGAAAAAACAAATGAGAATGCCATTATAGAGGAAAATTGAAATGATTGAGGACATGGGATGGAATTTTTTTTTCGAGGACCCATCAAAAAGGTCATTATCCATTGAACCACAAGAGGTATGTTCTCTTAACACAATTATTTCTGACTATAACCAAATATCTTGTGAAAATATCGACTATGTAAACATTGCTTGCGAAATTTTGTAGATCTTTTACACACAAGATGTCCATGTGTTATTAGTGGAAAATATTTCCACAAAAAAAAA
>Ga0116227_10009708_pt1 | contig 17290 bp, 12 predicted proteins | sample S1TSphgellanicum_FD_89693 | JGI IMG/M metagenome (GOLD analysis project Ga0116227, IMG submission 89693) | Host-associated microbial communities from peat moss isolated from Minnesota, USA - S1T2_Fb - Sphagnum magellanicum MG | ecosystem: Host-associated > Plants > Peat moss > Unclassified...
ATTTTCATATTATATTTTCTTTATCGTTTTTTCCCCATTTTTTTCTTTATATCATTTTTTTTTTTTTTTTTTTTTCTTTTTATTTTTTTGTATTAGCTTTTTTTTTTGTTTATTTTTTTTTTTTTTCTTTTTTTTTTTTTTTTTTTTTTTTTTTTTTTTTTTTACCTGCAAGTTTTACCTTTTCTTTTTTCCAAGTAGTTTTTATGGATAAATAAAATATATAAATAGATAATGTTTATTTTGTAGGTAATACAATATCATTGGGATTTTGAACTTGTGTTTTTTATTTCAAGTTCACCTTTGATTGAATTGAAATGTCAGATAGTTTTTGCACAATGTTTCAACCAATGGCCATTTCTAATGCATTTATTTTAATTTTCAAAGAACCGTTAAATCTCAACTTCTTTTGGGGGATTTTTTAATGTCATTTTGCTTCCAAAAACATGACTTCGTCATTGCTAATCTCACATGTGCTGATTTCTTGTCCCAATCAATTTTTTCGTGTGGTTTTACAACTTTAAAGACAACCCAAACAAAGGAATGAAATTATACATCTGAAAAATCAAAATTATTCTTAACAATATAAATATTCAGTTGTTTGCACAAACAAGTAAGTTACAATTTTTTACATGTTTGTGCCATCAATGCCTCAAAGGCATGGAAGGTGCCCCTTTTGGTCCTAATTCCTAACCATTTTCCTCAAGCAACATTACAATTTTCATTCTTTTTCAAAAGATTCAAGCCTCTACAATTCTAAGTTAAATAGTAGGAGTGGGCCTAGTCATTCTTCAATTCCACCCATTACCATCTCAAACATTTAATATGTTGTTCAAAGTTGAAAGTTGACTTATGAGCCTAAGGGGTTTTATATCATTGGATGGGTTAGTCTATATAATAACCCATTATAGTTGAAATTTCAAATGATATGATATTATTTACCATCTATTTGTGTCAAAATTTGTAACTAGGAGCCAAAAGGATTACATTGCAAGTCTTTTTTTCTAAAAATATTTTTTTACATGCAAATGAAAATTTGAATGAATTTATTTGTAACTTGTTCTAAAAAATATTTAAAAATTTCTCAATGCATCACATTTTTTTTGTTAGTCATTATTGAATAAATATGAAAATATAAAAGTATGTAGATTCTTTATAGATTCAATGTTTCATCTTTAAAAATGATCAAAATTTTATGTAATCACCAAAAATTAAATTTCCACATTTTTTAGTTTTATTATATTTTAAGCTATAACTTCTTTTTAAACATCATGTACATTATAATCCATTAGATAAAGACTCTTGAAACTTTGAAATTCTAAAGCAATTTTAAAATATTCTTTGAATTTTTAAAGTTTCTGATTCCACATTTTTAAAAGTATGAGTGTTTTTTGAGTGTGGCTAATATGTTTTTATCATCTATATTTTTTTCAATGAAAATTATTTTATTATATGAATCCTTTTGATAGTCCTTTGCAAAATTGACTTCATTTGATGCAATAGGTGTACATTTTCAAACATTCTAAATTAAAATCAAAATTTAAAATTGAATCAAATGAATTTTAGTCTAAGTCTTTTGACATTCATATGAAGGAAAAAAGACTCATTTGCTATGATTACTATGGTTTTAAATGGTAATTAAAAAAATGTTTAATTTTGACTGATTAATTATATCTAACATCCGACACCCTTTTTGGTTTTTAATTACGTGTTTTGACCCATTTGGGCTTCATCCTACTTTTTACTACCAATGATGATGATTAAATTATTTTGTGTGGACATAATTTTTTTGTTATAATTTTTTTTTCAAAATATAAAATTTTGTAAAATTTATTATATGTCATTTTGTTTCATTAATATTTTCTTACATTCTTGATTTGCTAGGCAAAATGCCAACGAAAGTCCGATTCATTAAAAAATTCACAACAATACACAAATAGACAAATGAAAAAAAAAAGATTCCTAAATGGAATTTGATCTATGATGAATTATAATGCAGAATGACTATGAAATTAACATAGTGACAATCACCAAAATACCCATCCTACATAAACCAATTTTGATGAAACATTGTAATTGGAATAAAATCTAAAGCTTCTAGCTAAAAGGCTTTGAAATTTTTGCTCCAAAAATAAGGCAATAATTTCATATTCTACAAAACTTTTGATATAAATATGCATATTAAATTATTGTTAGGTCTCAAAGTAAAATGATAAATCCATCATTCCAATATCATTAAAAGTATTTTCACACTTGTGAATATTATATTACTAAATGTTCCATTGTTATTATGGTTCATGGTTCCACATAAGTAGGCCACCAATGTGATTCATGTTATAATGGGAGCTTTGTATAACAAATATTTATGCAGAGGAACAAATATTGTAAAAACATTTTTGGTATTCTCAAAAAATGTATTAAATAGTTGTTATTCAAAACAAATGTAGAATGTGTTATTGCTTATTACATTTAACATGACTTTTAATGGCCCAAGGAATTGAACATTGATAGTTTTATGGTGCAATTGGAATTGCGAAAGAACTTATATTTTATTTGATTAATAGATCTAGGAGGAATAAATGAGCATCATATACCTAATGATCAAACAAATGAACAAAATGTCAATGTTGAGTGGCAGGCAACAAGATTTTAGAATTGGCTAATGCATAATTTTTGAAGAGTTTTTTGGAAGGAGACCAAGAAGGAAACATTAACTTTTGAATGGATTTGTGGTACTACATCAAAGTATGAAATCACATGGAAGTTTGAATCATGGTGAAACAATTGAAAAAAAGTTATTTGTGACAATGGATTAAAGATTGAATCTCAATTTAGCTAATAAAAGCAAGTATTTGATACTAAAATTAAACAATTGATATTTCATCATCCTATATTAGAACTTTCTCATTTAACGAATCATAATTAAAATTGAACATTTGCACATTATGAACATTGTGCAATGACATGTTGCACTAATCTAAACATTGTGATATGCATTCATATAATTGTCATTTCCTTTGGCTTGGACATCTTGCACACATATTGAAACATCTATTATGCATGTGCCCACCAAAAAAGTTGGATGTGACTTTCAAAATAGTTTTTGCATAGTCTTGATAGGTTGATGTGGTAACACAAAATTGGTCAAATCATGTTGAGAGAATGCTAAAAAATAGTGCTTAAACATTTTTTTAAACATGAAAAACAAATCACGAGCTTAAAAATATGTTGAAAGGTATTTAATTGTGCTTTAAATTACTTTTTAACTTATCCAAATGCTAAAATAGTTATACTAATAATGTTATTGCACAAATACAACACACATTTTCAACATTAATTTAATTTACTAAACTTGCAAACCATGTCAAATAAACATTTGTCATCATGAAAGTGGTTCATTTAACTATGTTTGCTCTAATGTTTTCTTCATGAAATGCTTCAATGACTACATCATAAAACTCTTTGTTAATTTGACTAGGGAAATGATATAAATGTCACATTCTATAATAACCACAATCCTATTACAATGTATGGTGAAACTTATTGTGTAATGATTAGAAAATTTCTTGTAATTTTTGTTGAAATTGTTTAACTTATTTTTGCACATTTTGCCAAGTTGTGATCAATATTGACATTAACAACATTTTGAAATTCCTTTGCAATAATAGGCATCATGTGAATTCAAGGACCCACATGTTCCTTTTGTTGTGTATGTTCAATGTGCTTGCATTTTATGAAAGCAATCACATTATTGTGTTCCCAATTATCATGTCTTTAATGACCTACACTAACTCCTCTTGGTCTTTCTCCCCTTGCACAACCTCTCCCTTTATGAATCACTATTGTTGTCCATCATAATAATCTAATGGAATGTTTGTTTATTTGTGCATGAAAAACTTGCACCAAGTTGATAGAATCAAGATGATTAATAAGTTATCAACATAAATGAAGGTGATTTCATTTATGAGTGGCGATAGGATAAAAAATTTACATTTTTCAAAGATCATATTGACATATAGTTAAATTATTAGTTATAGAGGACAACTGCGATCAATAATGATAGGGTCATAGTTAGTGCACCACATAATTAGCAAGATAATAGACTATTTATTGCAAATGGGCATTATGTTTGGACATAGCTAATTTTAACGAACATGCTATAAATAATAACTACCCCCCAATGTGAACATGCCTTTAGGTTTTAGTTTGGAGTTGGACATCAATGAATTAAGAAAACATAATAACTTAGTTTTTTAGGATCAAGAAGTTTGTTCATATACATTTGTGTACATGTGTATATTAATGAAATATAATAGTTTTTAGTTAGGGGAGGTTCATACTTGCACTATTTTAATTTTGATGATTTCTTTTTAAATTAAAATGACTTGTTCCAAGTTGTTTAAAACAAAGAATCATTTCAAAATAAATACATGTTTTAAAGAAAGACATTTTCTAACAATGATAATAACAAAAGTGTAAGGTGGGTTTGCTAGGAGATTGTGACCCAAATTGAGAAAGGAACAATAAAACATTACTTATGTAACCACATGCAAACATCTCATTATGATATTATCTAAAGAAAAGTGATTTCAAATTTATATCTATAAAGGTTTTTTTAAAATAAAATAAATATGTTGGTGCTTTCTTTCCAAAATTGTTTTCTTTGTCTCATTAGATTTTTTGTAATGATTTTTTGTCACAACACCTATCATCCATGCTTGTTATTTTGTCATCCATTAGTGTTTGATTCCACAAAATAATAATAATGGGGATATTTATTGAAATAATGTGGTTGTGTCCTTGCCATTTGGTAATGTCATATTTTGCTTTAATTGTAATATCTTGTTGGGTGCAACGATGATTAAACCATGGTATGATATTGTAAGAAATGGAACACCTACAACATTATAAATATAAATGTAAATTTTGTTTACCACATCCTATTATTAATTGGTTAAGTAAATAATATTTTAAAAATCCAACCCATCATTTGAAATGGTGGTATCAAAATCAAAGAATGATAAAACATTTTCCACCATTGGCATCCTAATTAGGATTAAATTGCCTCTTGCCCCTTTGTCCTCCCTCCCCAACCCCAAATGTCATATCACATCATAAGCATGAATTCAATTTTTTTGGTGTCATAACTCGTCATTAAAAAAACACAAGGAAAATTTTCATTATCCTTTTATTCATGAGCAATATGTTTGTTGTGCAATGGTCAACTACTTATGTATTGTGAAAAATTATCTCAAGTACTTGCTTTTTATTTATTCCATGCAACAATTAATGATTTTTTGGTATCAAATGTGTGTTAAATTGCATAATAGAAATGGCATAAAAACTTGGAAAATTTTAGTTTGTAATACTTTTGTATAAGGATATAAATTAAAAACCAATCCAATGAATTTGTGAAATCATGGAAAGTCAATCCCAAAATGACATTAGTTTACACCTAAAATTGCATAAATCCAGTGATATAATAACTTTGGTAATTGTTGGCCCCACAATAATGGGTCACTAATTTGGAAGCTAATGACTTAATCTTGGAATCCTATGGCATAATGTCTATATCAAATACCACACAAACAAGGAGCAAAATAATTTAGGATTGATTACTCAAATATTGAATTTTGAAAGGCTTCTGATTTGGATCTCCAAATCTTTTACTTTCTTAAATTCAAAGTATTTGCTAAATGTGTAGCAATGGATAGGTAGGCAATTTGTGATAATAGGAGCCACTACAAGTCTAACCACTCTTGAATAACGTGCTTGTAAAATTTCAACTTAGTTTAAAATTCAATATTACTCACGTAACCTATGTATTGTGAACTAATACACATTCCAAAATGACATATAAAAGTATGAATTACTTCTATCAACATTTGAGAGTGAAAAATGGCTAATTTAACATTTATAATCACTTTTGAGGTCTTGAGTAAATTAAATAAAAATTCTTGAAATTGATCCAATTTTATTTGGGAGATTTTTGTATTAATGAAAATTGAATAATTATTACATTTTTCATGGTTTGGGATCATCATTTGAATTTTTGTAAAAATCAATTATAAAACTCACAATCTACATGTGTCCCTTCCATAACCCTTGGAAATAAAATGTAAAGATATATAATAGAATATAAAATATTTAAAAAATTATAAAACGCAAAAATGTAATTCAAACATAGATTTTTTCTAATGGGTGCATGTTTTGTCACTTTCCAATGTCAATTCCTTATTCATGTGACAAAAGAATAAGGAGTTGGGTGTGGCTCCTATTATTATGGATTTACGCATGCATGACTTACCAATAATAGTAAGGAACTATATGCATGATTATTACACATTAATTACCTTGAACAAAAATATTATCATATATTCTTGGAATCCTTTCAAATTTTATAACCATTAAAAGTTGGCCTTCAACTATATATAAAATATAACATATTTGGGTGGTAAGGGGCAATTGGTTTGTAGTTGTGGAAGTGAATACATGACCAACCCAACTACTACCACCCAACTTAAAATTGTAAAGGCTAGCATCTTTTGAAGACTCATGGCCAATGTGGAAACATGTTTAAGAAAATGGTTAAGAGATAGGACCAAAAGGGGCACCTTCCATGCTTTTCATACTTCATGCATTGTTCACACAAACATCAAAGAAGTTCTTAGGTTACTTCTATAGCCAATCAAACATTGAATTATTATTAAGGAAAATTTGATTTCTTAAATTTATATGCCTTCATTCTTTCATTTGGGTTGCTTCTAATGTTGTAAAACCATGTATAAAATTGATTACGACAAGAGATTAGCACATGTGAGATTAATAGGATGAAGTCATGATCTTAAGGGCAAATTGACATTAAAAAAATCCCAAAAGAAGGTAAGATTATTATTATTTTTCAAATTTAAATAAATGCATTAGAAATGGCCATTGATTGAAACATCAAACAAAATTCATGCAACATTTCAATTCACTCAAAAAATGACCTTGAAACAAAAACATGGATCCAAAATCCCAAATACATTAATATCTTTAAAAAATTTAAATATGATGGATTCACATATTTTATTTATCGAAAAAAATAATTAGAAAATAAATAGTAGGTAGTACTTGGCACTAAAAGAAAAAAACATAACCAAGAACTTTTGAAACTACAAATGAATAATCAAAAGGTCGCAAAAACACAAAAAATACACATACACCATCCTTCTTATTAAAAAAAAAACAACAAATATCAAAATGGTAAGGAGATGTGAAAATATGCATTAAAAAATAGGAGGTGGAAAGAAAGAGGTCTAGGTTCAAAAGATTCATAGGGGGGTTTGTCAACAAATCAAAACAACTATTATGTAGGTTTTTGAGTAGGTATGACTAATGCAAACAAAAACAACTATTTTAATTTCATTAATGATGGCACATTGGAATTATTTTAGGGAGAGTAGCTTTAGGTTCTGTTAGGGCTCTTGTATTAATGGTGGTTGTTTACTATTACTAACTTAATTGCACACCAACAAAATCTTCAAAAAATATGAATTCTTAATGTAGCTTATCACTATTGATAAATTATCACCTTCATTCAACAACACATAAATAAGCAATCCTCACAATTGGTAACTAGTGTTTGTTTACCAATTCAAGGAAAGGTCATGGGAGAATAAGAAGAGGGGAAATTAATGTAGGTCATGAAAGACATGGCAATTGAGATCACAACAAGGTTATTGCATTCATTTGGAGAAAGCATGTTGAATAGACATAATAAAAAGAACATGTGGATCCTTAAGCTCACATGATGTTTATTATTTAACATTCGAATAAGTTTGCAAAGGAACTACAAAATATTATTAATACCAATATGGAATGCAATAGCAAATTAGAATAACTAGAACTCAAAATGCCACCATACATTGAGCTAGAATGTAATTATTATAGAATGTGACATTTATATCATTTCCCCAGTTAGTTCAACAAAGAATATTATGATGCAATTGTTGAAACATTGCACAAAAAACACATAATTAATGCTCTTATTCACATCCAAGATGTCCAAGCTGGGAAATAATAATGGTTATGTTGAATTAAATCGTAACAATTTAACCCAACCACAACAAAATCTCATGAAATGTAATGTGACCCAATGATGTATGTATGTTAAAATGTAATATGCAATAGGACATCACTATGTCAAGTGAAAAGAAAATGTGCATATTTGTTTTTAGTAGCAACTATTGGAAAAGCAAAAATGTTTTCTACAACAATCATTCATCTACATAAATCTTAGTTATACAAAGCTCCTATTATAGCATGGTCAATGCACATTGGTGACTTACTTGTGTGAAACCATGAACCATGATAACAATGGATCATCTAGTAATACCATATCCCCATGTGTGAACTTACTATTATTTTTGTAATGATGGATTTATCATTTTATGGTTATATATATTACAATGTGAAGCACATTGACAACCTATTTGCTTAAAACCATAAATAATAATAATAATAAATCATCTAACTATGTGATATCACCAAGCATGAATGTATTATCGTTTGTGGAATGATGGATTTATCATTTTATTTTCAAACCTAACACATAAAATTTGGGTTAATCCTAAACCCTAAACCCTTCACAACCTTCTTAAACTATTATGACTTACTATTAGACCTTTACACCTTGGAATAGGCAGGTTGAAAAGAGTCATGGTGGCCAATTCTATTAGTTCCTAGTTACATAGTTCCATTTACGACCTAGCTATGCTATTTTATCGCCTATTACCTGAACTTTACAGCTTGGAATTGGCAGCTCATGTGGCAAGTGCTCATTCTGAAACGGTTGGAAAGAGTCATGGGCAGCAGATTCTATTATTTCCTAGTTCCGTATTCCCATTTATGACCTAGCTACGCTACTTTATCAACTATTACCTGAACTTTACACCTTGGAATAGGCAGGTCATGTGCCAAATGCTCATTCTGAAAGAGTCGGAAAGAGTCACGGTGGTGGCCGATTCTATTATTTCATAGTTACGTATTCCCATTTACGACCTAGCTAATGCTATTTTATCATCATTATGGCTTGGAATGCACAGGTCTTGTGGTACTGTCTCTAGTATGGAAAAGGGTCATGAATAGCCAATTCTGTTATTTCCTAGTTACCTACTCCCCAGTCACAACCTACTTATGCTATTTTATCACCTATTACCTGACCTTTATAGGTTGGAATATAATAGGCAGGTTCTGTAGCAGCTTCTCTAGTACGGAAAACGTCATAGATGGCCGATTCTACTTTCCAGAACCTGCTTCTAGGTCTCGTGAATTAGGGTTTCCGAATTTAGGTCTGCAGAGCGCCGGAAATTAGGGTTTTGGCGACCGCTACTGCTGGCTGGGTTGCTGGCTGGCCCCCTCCAACACTGCTGCCTATCGCAGAGTTCGGCCTTTTCGCAGCGAGCAAGCAGGTGCAGAGCCGCCTTCCTTTCTCGTCTGCACACCCGACGTTCCGCTTCCTCCCTTGCGTAGCGGAATCTCTTTTTTTGCAATTCGTGAGAGATTCGTAAGGTATGCCTGGTCTAGGAAACGTGGAGCTCGGCCAAGCGGTGGCCATGTCGCAGCTTGAAGGTACCAAAAAGACAAAGAAGGTCAAATCCGTGGAGGTTGCTGCTGCTGGTTCATCACCAGTCGTTGCCTCTCCGGCCGCTTTGGAACCGGAGAAGAAAAAGAAATCGAAGGAGAAAAAAAAAGAACAGGCGGCGGATGGATCCAAAGATGGAGTGTCTGAGCAGCTGCCTAAGGCTTCGTCGCAGCAGCAGAAGAAGAAGAGGGCTAAACATGGGGAGGAAGATGTGGCCGCCGAAGAGTTTTTGCCCAGTGCTAAGAAGCTAAAGACTGGTAAGGTGCTCGAGAATGGACAAGTTAAGGAGAACGGACTTCCGGCGGCTGTGGCGGAAGCTTTCAACCCTATGGCAGTGTCGAATTTCGGAATCTCGGACGTACTGAGAGAGAAGCTCAAGTCCAAGGGTATCGAGTCGCTGTTCCCAATCCAAGCGCAGACTTTTGATGCTGTGTTCAGTGGAAATGATCTGGTGGGCAGAGCTCGCACCGGACAGGTATGTATGCATGCCTTAGTGTTTCTCCTCAAACCCTCAAATGAATGCTATCTTTCTGTTTTTCTCATGCTTTAATCTTGCTAATTCTTCCACTTTTAGCAAAATTCCATGAAGAGTCAGTGAGCACCATCGTTTGTTCATGTGCTCACACCAAGGTGTTTAGCATTGTTAGTGTGTGGGTTGTCCTATCGAAATCTGACAAGGGTTCTTACTTTGTTGCTCCATACACAGGGAAAGACTTTGGCATTTGTGTTACCCATCTTAGAATCCCTGACCAAGACTGGACAAGCTCAGAGGCAGCAAAGAGGACGAGCACCGAGTGTCATAGTGTTGGCTCCTACCCGAGAGCTTGCGAAACAAGTAAAAGCCCAATGTTTTATGACCTCCCTTTTTTTCATGTTTTGCAGAGCTCAAAAATTCAATTCTGCAGTGAAACTGTAAGCTAAAGGTTGTGTATGTGTTGTTGTTGTTGGTGGGGGTTGCTGCAGGTACATGCAGATTTTGAGTTTTATGGAAATGCAGTTGGTTTGAGCACAGTGTGTGTGTATGGAGGAGCCCCATATGGAGGACAGGAGAATGCCATGCGCAAGGGTGTGGATATTGTTGTTGGCACTCCTGGACGTGTAAAGGTAATAGATAGAGGCTTCCTGCATCTTTTCATCATCTATTTCTCTGTTCGCCAATTGCATGGATAACTTCTTTTGAAATTTAGTTCATGGTTTTCTTGTGGATCTATAGGTGAAATTGAGAGCTTCTCTAGTTGTGGAGTGCAAGGTGCATAACTCATGATGTTGACTGTTCATCTATTGCCTTTTGTGAGCAGGATTTCTTTGAGAGGGGAACTCTGAATGTGAAAACATTAAAGTTTCGGGTACTGGATGAAGCTGATGAGATGCTTAACATGGGCTTTGTGGACGATGTGGAGTTAATTCTGGGTATGGTTGCACATAATGGAGTTGCACTCATTCATGTTTTGTTATATATTTCCCTCAATTGTTATACTCCAACATTGAGACTGCATTTCCTGTCGATAATGTTTATGGGGTTTGTTTATTGATAAGGTTTTCTGTTTCTTGGCAAGAACAGGGGGAGTAGATGACGTAACACAAGTACAAACTCTCCTGTTTAGTGCAACCATGCCTGATTGGGTGAAAAAAGTATATTTTCCCTCTTTCAGCTATTGTATCAGTCTGCAGATTTTTTGTTTGCAGTTAGTATATAATAGTTATTCAGTTCATGGCTCACCTTTACTAAGGGATCAGCTGGGGCAAAGTTTTGAGGATCTTTCACTGTTAGGTGTTTGGAAAATGGGAGGTGACTTTATACATCTTTTGTTTGGCAAACAGATTGCAGCGAAGTTTTTGAAGCCAAGTAGAATTACTGTTGATCTTGTTGGTGATGAGAAAATGAAGGCAAGTGCAAATGTGAAGCATTTGTTACTGCCTGGTCACTATACAATGCGAACTCAACTTGTTGCTGACGTTATTAGCTGTTATGGCAGGTTGGCCCTCCCTGCTCCTTTCCCCCCCCTCTAGCCAATTTCCAAATTGAAATGGTTAGGCTCAATAGTCAGTAATCCTGTTTCTCCTGGTTTTGAGTACATATGAGATCAAAATCACAAACATCACTTTGATATGACTTTGAAATAAGCAAGTACAAGTTTCCTGATTCATTTTGGATGGTGGGTGCAGTGGTGGCCGCTGCATTGTGTTCACAGAAACTAAGAATGATGCCACAGAGCTTGCAGGGGCTTTGAAACTTGGTACTGCTAGAGCTTTGCATGGAGATATACCCCAAAATCAACGCGAAGTAAGTCTTTTTCTCATGTTGCATCTGCATGTCAAGTGGTTTTCAGCTTCATCTCCTTCTCTGTCTCTAAGACTCGTGCAGTAAGCAGGGAATAGAAGTTTCTGTTTAATGTTGGTATTTCAGAATTTTTGTTCAATAAGTGGTCTTTTAGATTTTTGTTGTTGGATAGTGTAGGAGGATAAGAGATTTTTAGGTACTTGCCATACTACTCCATTTGGACCTGTGCCTTCATGTGATTTACAGTTTGTTTGAACCACCTTCAATGTGTCAGAGAGATGCTTTAGCTTCTTCTGTCCAATTTTCTGATCAGGTGCATTGTTTACTTGTACAGGTGACATTGGCTGCTTTCCGATCTGGGAAATTCCACACTCTTGTTGCAACAGATGTGGCTGCCAGAGGCCTGGACATTAATGATGTCCAAGTTGTGATTCAGGTACTAGGACACCTACACAGAGAGGATGAGTCTGAAAGTTTGCAGATGTGAAGGGAATATCAGGTATCTGACAAGTAAATTGTGCTTCCATTGTGAATTGTGGGTTTGGATGATGATAGTGTTCCTTGTAACTTTTGTTTGCAGTGTGAGCCCCCACGGGATGCTGAAACATACATACATCGATCTGGTCGAACTGGTCGAGCTGGTAAACTATCATTATACTTAATTAGAGCATTGCAACTGTATGGTCTGATGATGCAATGCTACTCATCATTGTCATGTTTGTTTTGATTTGGCCGGAACTGATAAATGGCTACTGTCAAAGTGTTTTTGTGAAGTTTTATCTGCGATTGTGCATTGATGTTATTAACAGCATTGCAACTGTGCATGGTTAGTCTTAGCAATGCACAAATTAGTTATGTGTATTGAGTTTTGACTGTTGTTATGGATTGTATCTGCAGGAAACACGGGGATCTCAGTGATGCTTTATGATAGGAAGAAAGAGTACATGATACCACAGATTGAGAGGAAGGCGGGTTTTAAGTTTGAACGCATTGCCCCTCCTCAACCAGCTGATATAGCTAAAGCTTCTGCTGAGACTGCTACTGGTGGTGTTCTAGAGGTTGCTGACAGGTACTGATAAACTCGTTTTTGGATATGGATAATCACTTATTTCTTGAGTTTTGAATGTGTTGGAAGACAATGCACACCAACTTTGTGTCCAGTTGGAGGACGCACCGATCAGGGTTTTTCTTTTTCTTTTTGTGATGATTTAATTAGCAAAATTAGTCAAATTTACACTAGAATAACAAAATTTTCTAAAATTTTCCCAATTTCCTTGTCAAAAAACAGTGAAGTTTTGCCAGAAAACAAACACGAGTGCCAATTATGTTTTTTGGGTCTTGCAGTGTGGTGCCTCTGTTTAGGCCAGCAGCACAGGAGCTTGTTAAAGCCACTGGCCTCCCAGTAATTGACCTTCTTGCAAAAGCTCTTGCAAAAATATCTGTAAGTGTATCTGTTCTCTTTTCTTGGAACTAGTAGCTGGGCGTGTCATGCTGATCTTTGTTTGTCTGTATTATTTTCTTTTCCAATCTTTGTATATTTATGCACTACTCTAAGCCTCAAAGGTGAAACATTTGAACAGGGCCAAACTGAGATAAAGAGAAGGTCCTTGCTGTCATCACATGATGATGCAACAACACTGATTCTCAAGTCTGGAACATCGATGTATTCCCCAGGGTATGTGCATAATGGTTCTTTTTATGCAAAGAGTATCTTCATTCATCCACCAATGCACTGCTTTTCTCATTATCGGTTTTTTCTTTGAAAGACTTATCTGGTCATACAAAGTTTGCATACCCTTTCTGCTGTGTGGTTGCCACCTAAGTGGGTTCCCTCTTGAGTGCTAGCCAACATCATGAGAGTGGCTCTTCCTGTTGCTTCTGGAAAAGCAATGGAAACTTTGGATGTAGATGTTTGTTTCCAAATATTTTGGTAAATTATTGTATAGTTGTTGAAACCCCACAGTCAGACACTGACAAAATCAGTGGGGGAGTCATGGCAGTTTGTCACTGCTATTCATGATGAAGGTGATGCTCATAACACTCAGAGTGTTATGACCACACTTATCTGGTTGTTTTGTCTTCATAGTGTTGCAGAGTGTCCCCTGCAGTTTCACAGATATATGGGTTTGCTATCACTGCTGTATGTGAATGCTGTACTCGTGGCAAAGATCCTCAGATATGAAGTGTATTTCTCCTTTATTGCAGATCTGCCTTCAATTACCTTCGTGAGTTTTTGTCAGAAGAGGTGATCAATGAAGTGCGGCGCATGACCCTCACAGTCGATTCCATGAGTGCTGTGTTTGATGTACCGTCCAGACTCGAGAAGCAGTTCACAGCTGGTAATTCTTGTTTCCAGTCACAACAGGTCGAAGTTCTGATTATTTCTGTCACAGTTTCTGAACTCGTGATCTGAGGTTCAAACAATTTGTTTTGTGCATCTGAAACAGAACATGATGGTGGTCGGTTCACAATAGAAGTTGCAGAGACTCTTCCACAGCTACAAGTCAAAGTAGATCGTGGTGGTGAAGACCGAAGGTATGCAATCTACACTTAGAAAAATATGCACCAGTTCAGAAAACAGATGTGGACATTTGATTCCTGTTTGGTTCTAATCTTTTTCTTTGATGCCACAAACTTAATCATGTAACTTTCACATATGCATGAGTGCAGGAGCAGCTTTGGGGGTAGAGGAGCTGGTGGTGGAGGCTATGGGAACAGGAACAGCAGTGGGGGTTATGGGGGTGGTGGCCGAGGTGGTCGTGGTGGGGGTAACCGCTTTGGTCGTCGCTAATTCATTGTGCTATTTACAGCCCAGTATGGATGTATCATCCTATAGCTGAGTTAACTTGGTGACAAGTCCATTATGACACTACCCTGATGTACAGGGTTTCTTTGTCCTTCCATTGGAGACCCTGCTAGAACAGCGAAGTTACCCTTTGGAAATATATATTTGATTGTCACTTGAAACGATGGCGGCACAACCAAAGACATCAGGGCTGGCAGGGCTGGCAGGGTGGTTGTACAGCACATCTCAGGTAGCTCTGGCAGCTACAGTTTTGTAGCACTAAATCCCTCTACTGCTTAGTGGGTCCATTTTTTATATCATGGTCTTTTGAATAAAGCATGAGCCCCTCATTCATAACAAAGCAGCCAGAGGATTAGGCTGGAACTGAAAGCAGCAAACAAGGGTTTCAGTTCAAAGAGCAATGATACTGAATGTTGTGATGCACAATGCTGTACTGACTTCTGACTGATACTTCATTTTGTCCCGACCCGAAGGCATGGTGGGTCACTTACTGTCTCCAATTTCCTACATACTTGGATTCAGCTTTTATGGGGATTAATGATTGTTGGAGGTGAATTTTGTCATATATATTTGTCTTAAAGAACAAGTCACCAAAAAAGGAGTTAAAACAAATCATCAAAAATCGTGACAATTGCTTACAATATCAAAGGCAATCGCTACTTCTTTTGTACTATCATATTTTTGAATATTGCTGAACTAGGCTAAATATCCATATGGATTGTCAATTGAGCATCATCAAGAAATTGAGAAAAAAAACATTAATGGGGGATAGATCCTTTGTGGAAATGTTATACCTGTATGCATTGGAACCATGGCTTTTTTGTTTTTAAAAATCTTTTAAGTAGGGTGGATGGTTACAATGTTCCTCTGGTGGTATGCCTACATGGGATATTTGCTTTTGGGCTGCACAAATTTTATTTAGCTCTAGAAGTGGCTAAGTGAAATTCTTGTTGGTCATAAAATCCTAGTGAGATCCCCATGAGTGTTTTAGGCTCATGAGGCTACTGTTTTTTCCATGTTTAGTACATGTGGCTATTGGATATGATGTAACCTAAAATATGTGGGAACACATGCTTGAAACACATTAGCTTTAGTGGCTACTGAATAGTATGAAAAGTAAATGTGAAAATGGTTAGTTTTCAAAGCAAAAACCAATTGTGAACCAAAATTTCCCTTTAACAAAAACACAAAATTGATTCAGTTGAATTGTACTTGTTGACCGTTGTTGCATGTTACACAAGTTAAGTGTACCTACTACACAAGCCAAGTGTGTGAGTACAATTCAAATTTGTATAGTTTTTGAATCACCAATGAACTAAATCCAAAACACATCACAAATAGAGAATATATGCATGAACATAGCAAAACATAGGACTAATAAATTCAATGATGAATCAAACATTGATTTGATTTCACCATTGCATGCAAGATATCATCATGTATTTATGCCTTCAATGATGTTACAAAATTGTACCAAAAACAACAATATTAACTTATCAAGTGCAAGCTTTCAAAATACATAAGAACAATTAGAACCTCAACTGCACCTTTCTAACAAGTAAAGATTTCAAACACATTCTCATTGTAACCCATGAAAAATTATTGCAAATTCAAAGAAGGATGGGATGATTCTATGATAGATCAAAGTTTAACCATATTGCAAGGGTCATTTAATTGGTGACATGTATTTTCTATAATGGAAAAGATCAATGATCGATATTGCAAAGGATCTTTATGATTCTAAATTGCTTCAAAGACGTAGTCCACTAGATGTGCATCAAGTCTATTACTGAATTTTAGCGTAATGTCAAAACTAATAAGATCTAGGTAAATGTGATAAATTAATCACTGCATTCAATAAACCATGAGAGGCAATCATGACCATGGGTAATGGATGATGATCCCACATACCTTGATCAAAGTCTAAACAAGTAGACATTATGCCTTCTTCCACAATCGCCTTGGGGAAAGTTCACAACAAAATGATTTGTTACGTGTGTAATCAATTTTTTTTTAAATTAAAAAAAAAAATGGTAAATCAAGTCTATGTTGAAATTGTGTGGTGTATTCATATAAAAATGCTTTAGTTCCATTCAAAGGAAAACTGCCATGCATAGCAGTTCTACATGGCACCTACTTTGACAGAAAAACAAAAAAATCACCTTATCATTTCATTCCACTTGATTGATCTTGAATTTGTACATAAAGATGTCCTCTTGAAATTTCCCAAGATGTAAATAAAATAAGATATGCACGAGAGATATTTCCACAAGTGCTCACTTATACCATTGGATTTAGTGAAACTAATCTCTTCCATGTGTTAATAATAGTCATATTATGTCTTTTTTTGCAGAGAAAAAAATTTCGTGTTGTTATCTCCTTTCTTCTAAATTCATGATTATGATGTTGTTGCTTTGATAAACATGACTGCTCTTGCATGGACAGAAAAAGGGCATAAATAAAGGGTATATCTCATGCACTGACCAGGAGTGTGCCTTTGACAGAATTGAGATTGCTTGCAAAGCTTGATGATGCAAATGGGTGGTTGTCTTCACTGTTGCAATCATTGAGATTTGGAAGG
>Ga0116227_10009709_pt1 | contig 17289 bp, 8 predicted proteins | sample S1TSphgellanicum_FD_89693 | JGI IMG/M metagenome (GOLD analysis project Ga0116227, IMG submission 89693) | Host-associated microbial communities from peat moss isolated from Minnesota, USA - S1T2_Fb - Sphagnum magellanicum MG | ecosystem: Host-associated > Plants > Peat moss > Unclassified...
TGACCTCTATGAAATGGTTAATTTTAAAAATAAAATTGGATTATTTTAATTTTACCTATATAGCCTAAACCTAGCTATGTTCAACCTACTTACATACATAAATAAACCTACTTATCTAATAGGTTTAATAATCACCTACCTAGGCACACGTGTCAACATCTTATTGACCAAAAAATGGACGATTTAAATTTCATTAATTAATATTTTAAAAAATTTAAAAATAGGTAGACCTTAATTGCCACGTGTCATCATAAAATTTGTGTTAAAATGACACGTGTCAAATGGTCAATGAACGTTCCATGGTGTGCCACATATCATCATCTCAATGGCATTAAAGTAATTCTTAAAACTAAATATTTAATTACAAAATAAAAGTACACGTGTTCACATACAATTGGGTTAGCTAATTAACATGTAATGCAATGTGAACGCAGCCCTTGTAGTTGCATGCAGTCGCACGACCAACTGCTAGTATAAAGTATGGGTGGATGAAACCGTATAACCCAATCGTATGTACTTGTATTATACGACTATCGCATGCAACTGCAAATTTCATGCAACTTGTCTTAGGCAACTAGGCGAATTTCCAGTTGCATGTGTTGCATGCAACTGAAAACCAGTTGCATAAGACAATTGCAAAATGCCAAATTTCTAGTAGTGGTTATAAATGGCAAGATGATTGGTTTGATACATTGGGAATATATGTAGATGAATGTGATTAACTATTCATCCATTTTTTCCTTCTAGTATATAAAGGGTAATGATTGGAGCTTTAGGCTCATAATTTGCATTCAATAGTTTTGTGTTATTAATTGCTATCAAAACTTGTAAAAATATCATATGTGAATAGGAGGTCTCAAAAATAAAAAAATGTGAAGTATATTGTGAACACCATTGTGGAAACTTTATAGTCTTTAGTGAGTGATCTCCATAAAGGAGAATTTTTAGACACATGTGATGAACTCCCTTAGGGTGTAATTCTCACATAAAGATTCAACTTTAAACATGAGGGTGATCCTATCCCAAAAGAATGTAAGGTTTCATGTTTGGGAATCATGTGAATGACGAATATTACAAGTGTTGTGTTATAGTATGTTTGATAAAAGGGATTAATTAACAAATTAACCTTCATAGTTCTAGACCCTCCCTTAAGCTACAATCCCTTTTTAAAATCCAACTTAGAACCAATGTCAAAAGGAAAATTTATTTCCCCCAATAATAGGTGTCTTCTAGTTTTGATTTGGCATATACAATCAGAAATTGGTATCAATACTGGTATGAACATTGGTATCAAATATTAAACTAGTTTAATATGACATAAGTCTAGAACCAGCTTAATACCAATACTAGATGGTAGGGACTTGAAGTAATACAAATCTCATAATAATCCATATACCAAACATATACTTGCCACATATTAGCCCAAAATCAATATTGAACCTTATACTAATATCACTAGACTAGGATCAAAAAATTTTAAAATAGCCAATACCAATACCAAACTACCATAGCCTAGGGTCAGTGTTCACATTGTCGAAATGAATATTTTTTTTTCCAAAAAATGAATTCATTTTTAAATTTTTAAATTACATTTTTTTTCCCGTCATCTATTATAATATTATGATATGGGTAGTGAAATTACTCAAAATGTAGCCTGTAATAATTATTACAATTTTCAACATGTCAAAACTTCATATTTTCACAAAATTTCATTTCACTATTTTGAGGATTATTTTACTGACAAAACTGACCTTAGGGTAAGGTAGACTGGTATCAATTTTTTTCAAAAGCGACAATACCAGTACCAGCTGGTATCAAAATAATTTGATATCAGACCAAACCAATACTCGTGCTTTCCAACTGAGGAAAAATTACAACTTCCTCTTTTGACATTGAGAGTACCTTTCTAGATGGCATAATTGAACATTCCCATTGAGGCTTGGCCTCGGGAATGTTGCACAATTCCCTCTTACTTGGCTTTTTGGGACGGGTTCTTTCATCGATGTATCAAAATGGTATGAGGAGCTAAATGCACTAGAGATAATTTTTTCTTAGTTTTGTGTGCATTTTATCAATAGAGGGTGTCGCTGACGTTACAGCATGTGCAAACGATCTCTATTTTGAGACGCAATAGATGAGGGTTCTTCTAAGCTGCAAGGAGGTCCTCCCCTTTCCTTATTTGATATGCTTCTCACGACAAGCGAGGGTTTGAGAACTTATGTTCCCTTTGTGGTTCTTTTGTCTTCTTGGATGCGGGTCCTTCCATTTTGTTCCTTGTATTCCCCCCTTTTGGGGGTGCTTTGGTTTACTTACCATTGGCAGGGTTTCATCATTTTAGTCCATTCTTTGGAGGTAAAGTTAGACAACTTTCCCACAAGGGAATCATCCAAGAGTTGTTGAGGTCACGTACCCTGGTCATCTTTTCGAGAATGCTGGCTTGGAGATGAAGACTTCATCTATGTCATTCTCCCGGAGCTCGAACACGGGAAAGGGTAGTGAATGGAGCAGCAACAATCAGCTTTTAACGCTGTTCGCTCAGAAGCAAAATATTGTGAATCCGTTTTCTTACCAAATGATCCGTGAGTTAGTGCGGTACAAAGATGATGTGTTCAGGTGCGTTTTCTTTCATCAACCTGGTCTCAAGATCGTGCATGGTCATGCCTTCGTTGGTTGCTGTCAGGAGTTGCTGATTTGTTATACTCTAGTACTTGTTTGCGTTGAGTAATCAGTCCATGTTCTTGGGGACAACCATGTGATCCAGACAGCTGATCATGCAGCAGTTCCTTGAAGTTTGAGATTCTGTAAATTGGATATACATCATCGTAGAACAGACAAGCTTGTCACTGTGCTAGAACCTAGAGCCTATAATTACTAACACCACGAGATGTACATGAAATCCAGGTATTTGGAGAAATTGCAGGAGAAAGATGGTGCTTCTGTTCAAGAGAATGAGATGTTAGGAGAGTTTCCTGACTCAGACAAATACTCGCAAAAATCCCATGAGTGTTACCTGGTACGTTGACATGGGTTCTGGCCGCGGACTCACCACCCGTTGTTTTAGAATCGTGATCAATGGATCTCTTGTTTCATAAGCTTCAACTGGTTCAGGATTCCAATGAGATTCAAACTTGTGATCTTCTTGGCTTCGATTCTTACGGAAGTTATCGGATGACATCTGATGATCATTATGTTGTGGCTTGCGCTGTCTGATGGTGGGAGTCAGATACCGACTTGTGCTTCAATATGGCCATACCTATCAGAAATCATACTTGGGTTTTCGGCTGCATCTATCCTCGCATTTTATTAGAATCTTCAGGTAGTATTTTGTGATCTGATGCGAGCGTTAATTGTCATATCTTCGCGCACCTGTGGAGGCCTATCAGCCAATTTTGCGTCTGCAAATCATGCTTGCAATGATTCTTAGAGAAGAATTGTCTCAACCGATCTGTCAAATGTTCACACAAAAGATTAGAGAATGTAGGGCAGTTCAGATTCTCATAAACTGTTCGTTCATGATTGATCACGCGGGTGTTTGGCAATTCCCAATGCTCAACAGTCAAGGGCACTCCAAAACCTTTGTATCCAAGGTCAGCCAGAAAACTTGTTTGTTGCAACTTGCTTTTCAGCATCTTGATCACATAATAATCTCTGCGCATTGCCAGAATTAGGGTTTAGAGGTTCTTCCCTTCACTCTAAGCTTCTTAGGATCACTTCTGTTCTTTCAAATGCAATTGAAGCACATTGAACATCATGAGGTCAAGCAAATAGTCTACTAAGTTTCTAATGATGTGGCAGAATTTCTTTCCCACGCACACCAAGTACCTCAGATCATAATGGCCATTCATCAGACCAACACATGGTCACCAGCTGCTCAGCTGGTCCTCCCAAAGGCCATTACTCATACATAAAATGGTTCAAGTTCATTCTAATTGCTTCTGCTAAAGTGCAGCTTTTGGAAATTTGGCTGCCTTTTTATGTCAATCCCAAAACATTGCTCAAACTATGATCTAGCCTTCAATTATGAACTCATAAGTGAGCTTGCTCACAGCACTATTGGTATAATTAACTACTGTGACTATGTAGGTGTTGTGAAGTCAAGGCTGAGAATGGTGGAATTGAAATTTTTGATAAGTGCATTGTGAGCACATGTGCACCAAGGACACTACAAATGGTTGGAGAAGAGGATGCAACAACCGAAGACTGTCACATTCATGGTGCTTTCAAGTACAGTACCAGGTATAAAACTTCAGATTGAACAAGGGCTCATTTGAAAGTAGCAACAATTTTTGTTTTCCTTGTTTAAACCCTGGTTTGAATGGCATGCAGTAATTGATTTGCTGCATAAATATTGACCCTGAGGATCAAGGACATGTATTAGCATAAATATCTAATCAGTCGGTTTTCCATGAGGTTCTTGTAACAAGTTTCCAATTTTCTTATCATGCAATTATCCCCCTTTCCTATAATTCTTGATTAGAGTTTTTTTTGCTCAGGAATCACAAGCTGCTGTCCATGATCATGACTTTTGTTTTGTGTGTTTTCAGCACTGCATATCTACACCAGGATGTGGAAGAACTGATGCCCAAGAACACAACAGCATGGGCTGTATGGAACTTCTCAGTCAACAGCAAGCGTCATGTGTACATGACATATTGGCTCAATCATCTTCAGGTCAGGCATGTTGGAAAGCACATGGCATCTTTATTGAACATTCTGCCATTCTTTTGTTTCAGCTTTATGCACACTGAAGTAAAATATGATCGAGTTTTTGGTGCTCTAGTGAACTTATTGACAATGGACATGGATTTCACAAAGACAACATCAAGGTATATGGTATTCAGTGTACATCATCCTAAATGACCAAACCCAATAATTTTGACATCCATCAAGACGAGTACACTTTTGTATGGAGATATCAAAGCTTCATGTCATGCTTCTAGAACAACTAAGAAGCCTTGAGACTTGGAGACTTCCCTAAACCAATTGGGTCCTTCTATATCCTTCACTTCTTCAATTCTTTCTACCATTTGAAAGTCCTATTGTTGATCTTCCTAAGCTTCTAAAGACTTACTATTTCTTCCACACCTTTTTTTTTATAAATTTGCTTCGATCCCTCTAGCTCTAATACCATGTTAATGTTTTTAGCTAATGACGTCAATTTATATTCAATGTTAACTACTAAACCAAAGAAACAAAGTGAAAACATATTAACAACTAACTAACTACCGATCTAGAAGTTGATCTAGTGTGAAGGTCCCCACTCATTGTGAAGAAGGGACAACCCAAAGAATAAATAGGAGAAGGGGAAGAGAGATGGAGACCAATATTTTGGAACCTTCTAGAGGAAGGACAAATAATCTAAAAAAGACACAAGGATAGTCTATTAGAAGGATGAATAGACATAATCACCTTAATGTGTAAAAAAGCCACCAAGTATACATGTGCTTGACATTATTTCCATGTTGTCTTGTGATGTTCTGACTAATTAAGACCTTTAAACTAATTTGTTCTAGTCCAATTCCTTGAATGGATGTAGCCATTACTATAGGTTACTTTTTCATTAACAAATGAATTTTCAATGCTTGCGTAGTTTCTTTGGAGCTATGTAACACATCCAAGTTGTTAATCAAGATTACTTTCACGTGTTGTGCATATTTTGGACATCTTTATATCTCTTTTTTTTCCAACAAAGAATGGTTCCATGATTTCAACTTGGAACAAACTAGCTTGTATAGGAAGAAGGGCAAGATGGTGCCACTTTTATGGACATCATCAATAGATTGGGCAATCTCATACTTTTGACATTATTTACTACACAACAATTCACTAACACAATTCATTATGCAGTACAAGATACAATTTTCTTCTTTGGGTCCAAATGACATATAACAAGCCAATGTGTTTACTTTGCATTTAGGACTTATCCTTTTTGGGGTCCTTTTTCCCAAAAATCATGTTTTCCTGAAAAGGAATTTTCAAATAAAATGCTTTGAAACTTTTTATATATTGTACTTATAGTTACCTCAATATGTCATTTTTTTTCATGGTCAAATTTGGAAAAATATGAATTTTTGAAAGTGCACAAATTTTGGCAAATTTCGTGTTTCATCTTGAAAATTTGTCATAATTCAAATCATACCAAAACATGTTAACACTTTCAAGCTTAATTTTTAATGTTATAAACTACAAGTTTTCTTTAAACAACATATACGTTGCATCACATTTACATGTCGAAAAAGACTCATGAAATTTTTTTAAACCTTAATTTTTTATAAACAAAAAAATCAAAAAAATATGAAAATTTGAGTGATTTTAGATGTGTTTAATAGTACCCTATTACTATAAAAAATTAAGGATGAAATAAATTGTATTATGAAAATTAAGGGGCCCTTTATGAAAATAATGCCATTGAATAAAGCTATTAAACATCCTTTATTCAAACCAAACTTTGCTATTGGAATTATTTTTTATTCATTTTAGATTTTTCAATATCCATATTATTCAATAAGCACAACTTTCCATGATTCACATGCCATTAAAGTGGCACCACATAGACAAATGTAACAATAATTACAAAAAAGTTGACATCAATTTTGAAGAATGAGGAGACTTGAAACTACGTTCATGTGTTATATTTGTGTGTTTGAAATGAAAGGAATAAGAATCAGGGGCTAAGGCCTTGAATGTTGAAAGGCAATGAGACTTCAATATTTCAAACATGATTTTTTAATTGCATTTAAGTGCACAATTTTTTGCCATGGTAAAAATAATTCAACTTGATCATTTTGTATAAGATCCTAATAAACCTTCGGTGGATGCGCAAATGCACAAAATCGATTTATAAATTGAAAAAGTTTATAACTAAATCACTCCAAACCACCATCTTTACTACCCCATCAATTCATCATTTTGACGTTGTTTATTCTAACAACATTGAAAGCAACAACTTGAACCAAATCTCATGTGCTTTTGATATATTGATTTCAATTATATATAGGTATCATACAATAATGTTTAGTCATTGTGACATGGAAATTATTAACATGTATGCATGCATGAAAGTATCGTTGGGTGGTAACATAAGGAACATCACACTTTCATTTTCTTATACCCATCAAACTTTAAGAAAATATAGGAAACACTTAAAGATGGGTTTTCATTATTTCTTTTAAATGCTTGAAAATTAAATGAAATAAAAATATTTTGAATTTTAGTGTTCCCAATCATTTCTTAACCAAAAAGTTTCAAGGGGTGCAAATTTTTTTAAGTGTAACAAAATCTTGTCATAACATCACCCCCTTTTCTATCTTTTTTACCTAGTCCTTTTTTAACATGTAAAAACCCCTTTATGAATGATTATGATGAAATCTAGAATTGTAATAGTCTAAAATATAATCCATTTGAAAATTTTGACAACTTTTGATTCATTATTTTTTATGGGGATCAAAATATATAGTAAAAAAGGACTACAATGAGGACTAGGCCCTTTTTGTCCTATGTGGTACACTTTAAAAGTTTTCACCCCAAGAAAATAATGTTAGTTATTTTTTATATACATACTTTTAGAGCTTTTTTAATGTATAATTCTCAAAGGTATTTTAGATGGTTTTTATTTGAGTTTTTATTAAATAATTAATCCAATAAGTATGATTTAGTTATGAATTTTCAATGTTCATGTTCATGATTCCTAAAAGGGCCATGGAAATTAGGAATAGAAATTTATAATGATCTTCACTTCTTTTTATTTTAATAAAAATTTTAAGCCATATATTTTTGCATGTAATGAAGAAACAAGATTTTTAAAAATCTATAGTATTAAAAACATTTAAAGGAAATGGTTCATGAATATTATTATTTTGCCAATTTTTGTTCCTTTCCTTTTTTTGGTTCCTAGTGGTACCACCCAATTATACATTCACTCGTATAATGATTTGTGTTGAATTGCAATAAATCATTTCAAATAAACACAAGTATAGAGCATTCACGAGGTGCTAGAAAAAGGATTTGGTTGGGGCACGTTAGTAATATAGTTGGTATGTCAAACTACATGCCACTACACTAGCGTTACTTTCTTGAAAAACTAGTTCAAGTTTGCACTAAATCAAATCAAGGAAATTTGTCTAGAGGTTTTCAACTTATTAAATTTTCTAGCCTTTTTATTGTTGTTCATTTCTCCATAAAGACTTGAAATGTACTAACTTACATGAAGTTGTGTGAATAATTTCAAGTGTAATCACACTAATAGGAATCACAAGTGATTGTAACCATTATTTTATTTTTATTTTTTGGTCAAGAATTAATCTAATGCTACAAGATATTCAAAAACATTCATTAAACATTGTCGCTAATGCTTAGAAGCATTGTAAAAACTCCTATTGGTGGAGAGATTCTTTAAATATATTTTTACATTATAATATAATGCAACATTTTGTAAGGTCAAAAACATATATATATTTCAACTTTAAAATGGGAATACATCAAATGTACCCTCGAATAAACATTCATTGAAAGGACTCATGTGGCTTTTATTATCATTTTTACACCCTTCCACCTTCAACTTTTGTTTAATTGATGCATGCATATACCTTGGTTAATCATAATAATAAATATCATTAGTTGAATATGGGTTGTTATTTAATAGGAAAAAATCATGTTTTTGTCATGTGATTATCAGTTTGTGCTAAGCAATCATAAGCACAATCAAATCATTTTCTAGTGAGAATTTTGATAAAAATTGCTAATTAAAATTTTTATTCATTATGACCACATTATGGTTTTTTTCATGAAGATAAACTCAAGTCTCCATTAACATTATCATGCACATAATTTTGCCATATTATGGTGACCTAGTGGAATAACATTAAAATTTCCTTCCAACTAAAATAGGTGCTAGAAGAAATTTTACATTTTGCAACCAATCATTTTGCAATTACACGAAATTATGTGTCATTTGCAATTTTTTCCACAAGTATTAACCATCCTTGAAAATTTTGCAATTATCCTACAATTATGCGCAACTATATTGCAACTATTTGAAGTTTTATCCTTCCATGTGAATGATTTTTAAATGCATTTCATCCATGAATAGGCTACTAAGTCCCATTAGTTGCAATAATAACCAAAATGTAGTTGCAAGTAATTTGTGTAGGTTGTTTTGTGAATATATTCGGGTTATATATCTAAGGTGTATTGAAGTTATGTTTAGAATATTTTTAGGGTATATTATGAATATATCAAACATATTTCTAAGGTTTGTCATTAAATTTTTTGTAAAGTTATAAGGTATATTATATTTTTATTTAAGTTACTAAAGGTATATTAATTTTATAAATGTTATGTTAAAAGGTATTACATTTACATTAAAGGTGTATTAAAGGTATGGTCAATTTCTATTAAAATATATTGCAATTATATATAATGTTGATATATTATATTCCCATTCAAGGTTGTACTAACATGTATTGAAAGGAGATGGTTATGAAAACTTGATATTAATTAAATTTTAATTAAGATTTAATCAAGCTAGTTTAACAAGAGTTCAATCAAGGTTTAATCAAGTTTTAATTTAGCTAAAATTTAATGAAGTTCTAGTTTAATTTAGTTTTAATTTAATCACATATTTTAATTTAATCACAATTAAGCCATTCATTAAATTGTTTAGCTAAGGTTTATGGCCAAGTTTAAGGTCTAAGCCTAGGTTTCATTATTGTTTATATCATGAGTTCATTCCATTGTGTATGCTTGTGATTAGTATGGAGTTTGTTAAGCTAATGTTGCAAAGTCTTGATGTAGTGACTCCCATGGTTTTCCATACTTTCCACATTGTGAATATATGTATAAGAGTTGTGTTAAGTTTGTATCAATTGATTTGCTAATTTAAAATCAACATTTACAACTTGAATGAAGGCATAATATAAAATTGCAAATTGCACTGACAAGATTGGTTAAAGCTTTTAGCGACTTGTAATTGATAATAATAATAATAATAAATATTTTCAACCCTTTTTGTTCTTTCTTTGTCATGTTCATTCAATATGTGCAAAGATCAATAGGAGTGGATAAGAGAGATATTAGTCCAAGTAATTAATATTTTTTAGCTCTCATGTTTGCAACACTTGATTGGAACAATAGTAATATACAATATTATTTGTAAATGACCTCCTACTAGAGATGTGCATGGAAAAGTACCAATCGTTAGGCACCAACTTCTTTCTCTCCATTTTGATGGAAATAAGTTTTATACATAACACTAGTTCATTCTTTTAAAACAATGAGAATTAAAGAATGGAGCTACAATCATAACAAGCCTAGTAGTTCTACATTGAATGGACAACTTCATTTTCAAAAAGCATGAGTGTATTTTAAAGCTAGATTTTTGAACTAAGGTAGAGAGGCCCATCACCAAACACAAGCCAATCATTGAGCATCCATCTACTGCAATAGTGGGCCTATGTGCAAACAAAAAAATTCTTATGGGCATTCACCTTTTAACCTATCACCAAATGTTTAGTTCAAAATAATTTTGTTTTAAGTTTTTCATATTGCTGATCATTCATCAAGTTTTAGTGTTCGATATTAGGATTTTGGTGGCCATGTTTGTAAAAAGTTTGAACAAATTTACAAGGGATTCACTTGGCGATAGATGATTAGTTGAAATTTCATTAATGAAAAGGGGAAGCGTGGAATATTTTCAATGTTTGGTTATAAGGAAAAATTGGGCCAATTTTGTAAGGGCCCCATGTTTGGTGTGGAAATAAAAGTTTAGTGATAAATAATTGATTAGAAAAACAAGAAGGAAGGAGAAGCAAAACAAGCAAGCTAGAAAGGTAGCAACAACAATGACTGTGGCAAAATGGGCAATTGAAATGGAATTTACGAGGCAACAACAAACTACCTTCATTGTAGCTTAGTCATTTGCAATAATCAAGCATGAGATAAATTTCACCACAATTTCAAAGAGGGAATGCGAGATCACCCTTTTGGATACAAAGGTGTGAATTTGGGTTGGACAACAAATCTTTAGAAACAAGTTCAAAGCAACTAAGAGTAGTAAGCTGAAGGAACAAGGCTTGGTGCTTAGTGAATTAGGACAAGATAATAGAGAATGGGGGGATAAGCTTAAAACTCATGCAATAATAAACATAGCCATGGTAGGAGGGTTGAATAAAAGCTATGGGAATAGCAGCTTACTGGTTCAACCACCAAAAGGAATTCCACAATTCCAAGTTCAAGAACACTCGATGAAGACCATCACCAACACAATAGCAAAGGGGGGGATTCATTTCACCAAAAACGACACCAAGGGAAAGGAACAACACCATCAAAAACACTAAAAAACTCAAGACCACCAATAAGAAAACCATCAACAACACAACAGAAAAGGGAAGGGGGTTTGATTCATCATAAACAACACCAAGGTTGAGGAACAACACCAAAGGAAGTTGAAAAACACAAGAAATAACACCAAGAAGCTCAAGACCACCAGGAAAATAACCATCAACAACAGAACAAATAAGGAAAGAGGGGGGTTCGATTCACTATAAGTGACACCAAGGGAGAGGATCAACACTAAGGGAAGCTCAAGAACATGAAAAAAACACTAGGAAGCTTAAGACCACCAGGAAGAAAACCATCAGCAACACAACAAAAATAGGAGAGGTCGATTCACCAAAAACAACACTAAAGAAGAGGATTAGCACCAAATGAGGCTAAAGAACTTGAGGAAGAACACCATGAAGCTCAAGACCACCAAGAAGAAAACCATCAACAACACAACAAAGAAGGAAGGGGGGTTTGATTCACCAAGAGCAGCACTAAAAGCTTCAATTTAGCACACGAAACCATAAAATGCATCAACACTTGCAATAACAAAACACCTAGTGTTAGTTATAATCTTCACAAAACCTAGAGTTAAAGCAAAGTTTCACAAAACTTGGGAAAAGAACATGCTTAAAGCATGCATCCAGGAGCAAAAGAAACCAAGAGAAATGAGCCAAGTGAGATCTTCCTCCTACCTTAACAACAATGGAAGCAAGAAATGAAAGGGCTAAAGTGAAAGGAGTTGAACGAACTTTTCCTCCCACCTAAAGAACGACGAAAGCAAAAAACAAGAGGGAGAACAAAGAATTGAACAAAAGTCAAACAGGAGTCAAGAGGGAGAGAGGAGCCGAACCTGATTAGGAACAAAAACATGCAATGAGAAGGAATGGGAGGAGAGAGGAAAGGCCCAGAGGAAATGGTTTAGGGTTTAGAAGCAATGTCACATGGGAGAACGATCAAGTTTTAGGGTTTAACAAATGATTAGGGTATCAATCACCAAACAATTTGTTGCCCTATTTTGAGTGTTAATCTCAACCATTGAATAGAGGTGTCCATTCTTTCAAAGGATGTTGATTGGTTTGAAGATGAAAATGTTTGGTGATGGCATCAATTGTTGACGTGTCAAATATTGTATGTGCGTTTATCGGGTTTGCATCACTTGAAGATAAGTCCAAAAGCTTATTGGTAAAAATTGGTTTTGAAGCAATGAGGTTGAAAGCTACCAAAAGCCATATCTTTTGCATTTGTGCACCAAATTGAGCGATCTAAAAGGCAATAGTTGCACAATGATCTTTTCTACAATCCATCTTGGGACCCCAAAAGCAACCAAGGTCTGGTTCGATCACATGGTTTGTTTTAATTTTCAAATGTACTACAACCGACCTCTCTACCCGAGAACTTTGTCTTCGATATGCTTTCTAATCACTTAATTACTTATTGTCAAGACAAGAAACTTTGATGCAACAAAGTTCTTCAACTTGGCTTTAGTGAGAAAAAAAATTGTCCTAGGAAATACTACTTGATGTATATAGCCTTTTTGGTTTCAAGAGCAACAAATTGGGCAACATATGTTTTCTACAACATATTTTGAACTTTGGTTTCAATATTTTCCGCTGAAGTAGTATGGTTTTGGTGAGCAATTCAAACCATAATGTACAATCGATCCTCCAAAATACTAAATTAGCATAATATTGTTTCGAATTTGCCTTGATTTTATTATATATAGGCTACATATAAATAATTCCAAAGCTTTTGAGTTGCATATCTTTTGGTTCCCAGCAATTGATTCTTCATACTAAAGACAAATGTAATCTGTACATATGATGATATGTGATGGGAGGGGTTCATGAGGTTCTTGTATGAAAAAGCATTGGAATCGAAATGGCTCATTCATCCATGTCGTGTAAGTTAGTGTTAGTCAGGTAGTATGATTGTGGTCCTAGGCCATACTCCCATGTGGAGGCGGCCCCACTTGGAAGGGACTAAGGCAAGTTCTTCTTAGGAGTGTGGCAGGTGTCAGTCTAGGCTGATTGAGGCCCACATGTGAGCATGTGCAACTAGCAGCTAGTTTGTTCACTTTTGTGAGGTAGGATATCACATTATTTATTTATTTATTTATATTTATATTTTTAAATTTTAATATTTTTTTTAAAGGTTTTGTGATATCATATTACTTTGATTGGATTGAAGGAGGAGCCCCAAAAGACAGTAGGTGATCAAACAAAATGTTGGAAAACCATATAAAAAACATGCCACAAAATGATGTGGAGACCCAATAAAGTTATGGTGCATTCACACTTGGTGTTAGGGATTCTAGTGTTGAGTCCAGGCCTAACACCATGTTAGTCATTTAGGACTTAAACTTAGTTACTGTGAAAATTTTATGTTAAGTTAACATTCACTTAACATTAAACTTATCACTTATTTAACACTGCATTGCCACCTAGGATGCCACCTAGATTTTCATTTAACACTGACTTAAACATCAAATGTGAATGCACCATTTTAACATCAAATGTGAATGCACCATTTTATCATCAAAGTCACCCTGTCTTGAAGCCCTAGTTTGGCCATATACTCCGTAGTTTCAGCCCAATTTGTGTAGCCACAAAGTGAGTGAAAACTGTGTCCCAACTGTGTCCCCTTTTAATGAAACTGGGTATGGGTTCACATGATTGAAAAAAAATTATTCTGATCAGACTTGATTGAATGAAAGATTATGAGCAGGAGTAGTGTTTTGTTTTTCCAATTTTGTGATGTTCCTCAAGTGGCAATCATCTGTAAGAATATTTAATCAAATTTGGCAATATTGAAAATATGAAAGTAGAAAAATCTTAAGCATCCTGGTGAATTTTGGAATTTTTAAAAAAAACATTTGTGGTGTTTTGACAAAAAAATTTCCCCCAAAAAACAGAGAATTTGTGACATAATATGCTTTTTACTAAATATTTTTGCTAAATGGCAAAAAATTCACAACACAAAATATATCACAGAACAGAAGTGATGGTGCAGGTATGGTGAAACTCCTGTGATGACCAATTTAGGTGAAAAGAACAGTTTGGTCCCCTCTTTTTCTCCTGTTTTCATCCTGACTTTTATTGTCATCCTCAATTTTGGCAAAACTGGGGCCCAGTACCCCCAGTTTGGGACTCTCAATGGATAACTCTAACGCCCCAAATTTGAAGGCTCCAGGGAACCCCCCCTAACCACAATGGTAGGGCTCATGGTTGGGCTTTTTATTTGGGCAAAATTTGGTTGACAAAGAGTCCTTGAGTAAAGGTTCTAAAGAAGCCTCCAGCCCACAATCCCTTTTGTGGAAAGTAAAATTTCCCAAGCCAGCAAAAAGATTCCCAAGGCTTAGATAATTACTCAAAGCTTCCGGTTGGTTACCTGTAACCTTACCCTTAGGTCAGTTTCATCATTAAATAATCCTCAAAATAGTGAAATTAATTTTTGTGTGAAAATTATAAACCTGATATGTTGAAAATCATCAAAATTTATCATAGGCTACATTCTGAATAATTTCATTACTCATGTGATAATATCATAATAGATAATGGAAAATTATATTATTTTGAATTTTAAAAACGAATTAAATTTTTGAAAAAAAAATTTATTCAATTTGTCAATGTGGAAACTGACCCTAGGCTATGGTACCTAGTTGTCTTATGGTGCCCATCATGCCTCCAAAGTCCATCCAAAACATGGACATGTCTACTATTGGATTGCTATGCCAATTTATTGTGGCATGCCCTTAGACAAGGATTACACATTCATTTGGGTCTATAACACCTTAACCTTAGAAATAAGGTGCACCTTATGGACAGAGATATGTGATGCTAAACACAACTACATGTATAAAATATTCAATAACTTAAAACTAGCTTAGAAATCTAAATGCTTCGAACTTAAAACTCTACAAGTAGGTAAAGGAAGGTGAATGATCTAATATTCCTATTATTTGAAAGATATACTCTGTTGTTATGAATCTTGTTTCTTTCCTACACACATGTTGATTTAATGCATTATTGATCCCAAGTTAAGGTATACAAATTGTAATGAATAAAGGAAATGAAGTAATCTGAAATAAGATTATCTTCAAAACTAAATGTAATAATATAATCATGATGGCATGTAGCTTATGTTCTAGACCTTCGTTATATTCAAAATTGGCTATCCTATCCCAATTGCTGCCACTTCCTCCAACTCCATCCAAATATGAAATGCATATGTATACCCAACTATCAAAATTGCTAATTCACAAAACTTGATTATACTATGACCCAACATTTCTTTTTATGGCAATTTATCATAAAGTGGCAACCTCCAAGAGGGCTATGCAAAAGGGTAGCTTTAGGAAATCTGGTAAAAAATCTAATACTTATGTGCCATTGAAGTAGGGCTAGTGCCTAGCAAATTGCCAACTTAAAGGACAACAAAAAGTGGCACCCTATGTGTGCCATCTCATGCGTCAAATGGGAGAGATGTAGCCATTCCCCATCCCCACCCTTGGTTAGGGAAGCCAACACTTCCCTTCCCACTCTAGACAATTTGTTTTCACCGTGCTCCTTCTATTTTGTCCTCCTTGCCACTCTAGTTCCCTCTTTATGTTCCTCTTCCTCACTAATCTCCTCTTCAATTCTTTGGTAATTCATCTAACTTTTGCATTTCCAACAATTTCTCCAATGATGGAGGTTTGGGGTATTGAGTTTATGTGTGAGCTTAAGATGGATGCATTTCAAGTTTCTAAGAGATTATGAAGGACAAAAAGGGAAAGTTGTTTTACGAAGGTTTAATTAATGTGTGTTGGATTTGTGCATTTCAAGTTTCAAGCCTTTGATTCATGAGGCCAAAATAGTGGTGGCTCTTGAAGAGTTGGTTGGTGTAGCAATGTATGTAAGAAATCCAACGGAATTGCATTGTAATTTTCGTTTTCACCTAGCAATTCACAATAAAGTTCATTGTTTGAGCTTTGATTCATGCATTACAATTGCAATGGAACCAACTTCTGGAAGCAAGTTGTTGCATGAATCTAAAGCCTAAAGTTGAAACTTGAGATGGTAAAATGTTTTTTTCCTTTATACACATGCAAGTAAAACCTAAGAATTTAATCACAAAATGAATGTTATACATGTAAACTTAGAAATAAACATGGGGATGAATGTAAGCATTCATCCAATGTATGGATGAAAAACTAATTGAATTTACATGTTTTTAATATATAGAACTTCCATCAAAATTGTGGATAAGTGTTTTATTTTAGCATTAAGTTCTTATCAATGAAATTTTTTTTCCCTGGTTTTAATTAATTAGAGTTTCATGAAACACAATTTAATTATATATGATATAACATTTGTTGAATAATATAATGTAAATTTCATTATAAATGTATTTGATGGCTATGGTTTTAAATGCCATTATTTCCAATATGTCTTAATTATATTACTTTTATCATGCTAACATGCAACCCATGGTTGTTTTTTTTTTTTTAAATAAAATAATTTTGTTTTTCACATTCAAACCTATTTATAAGCATCATGGATCACATTGGGGGGATTTTTTTCATTCTTTTTTATAATTTAACTTTTTTATAATTTAACTATTGTTGTTGATAGTCACGGGTTGTGAATGCTTTAGATATATTTAAACTATGTATTATCATTGATAAAAATGGGTTGTTTTAATAAATTAAAATTCAGTTTCAAGCACCTTAATGAGTTTTTTTCAAACAACCTACTATCATAGATGATAATGGGGTTATTTTTTATAATTATTTATTTCAAGGTGCCCTAATTTTCAAAGCACCCATATATAATATTGTTAACAATAGTGGGGGGGGGGGGGGGGAAACCTTTTTCCTAACAAATTTTTTTTTATTTTTTAAAATTTTTGTAAAAAATTTTTTTTTAAAAAAAATTTTTTTATTTTTTTTCTTTTTATATAAAAATTTTATAATTAAAAAATTTAAAA
>Ga0116227_10009711_pt1 | contig 17286 bp, 16 predicted proteins | sample S1TSphgellanicum_FD_89693 | JGI IMG/M metagenome (GOLD analysis project Ga0116227, IMG submission 89693) | Host-associated microbial communities from peat moss isolated from Minnesota, USA - S1T2_Fb - Sphagnum magellanicum MG | ecosystem: Host-associated > Plants > Peat moss > Unclassified...
CCCCCCCCCCCCCCCCCCCGGGAGATTGATAAATTTTGAATTAGATTTAAAGCGGGAGCAAAATGAATTTGAAGGCTCATTTGAACAAAATGAATTAAAAGATAATTAATCTAATTTTTTTGTTTTGTATATCTATGAAATGTGATCACATGCTTTTGTTTGATATTAAAACTTTGTAATAATTGCTAATTTTTTTGGGCTATGAAAATTTGAAGCTTTGATTAAAAATCTTAATTCTAAAATCTGAAAGTCAAGTTCAAGTATTGACTTAATATAATCCATTAATCTAAATAAGTTAAGAACTAGTTGGGCACGAGGAAAAATAAAATAAAGAACTAGACAAGGTATGATTTTTAAATAAATAAATGTGAGAACCAACTTGATTTTTTTAATTAAAAAAATGTAAATTAGAAAATGTGGTTATGAAAAACATTAATAACTACCTAACATTAGTTTTTATGTGTTTTTTGTGTCTTTATTTGTATTGAATGTTCACAAATCTTATTGGTGCAACACCTTTTTTAACATAAAAATGGTACATATGGCCAAATTCGGAAATTATCACCTTAAAGACATTTGTGTGGCAAGCTGATTTTCATGCCAATTGATATTTGACAACAATTTATGTTTATGGTTCAGATTTGATGCAATTTGGCACAAGTTTTATTGGTCCTATTTATTTATTTATCATATTACAATTGTTGTAACAAGGACTATTTTTTTTCTTAATTCAAGAATCTTAAAAAATTAAATTGTGCACCAAATTTAAAAATTGAATCATACTTTATTTATTAAAACTTTAAAAAATCATTTTTCATTCCAAGTTAAGGATGTATTACTAAAGGAAATAACATAGTTCATAGTTGAATTTTGTGCATTGCAATCCTCTATAATGTGACATTCCTTTTGGGTACATTAATTGTGATTGTGCGCATGAAGCATTTAGAGTTGTCTTCATCATCCCACGACTTCAACACATTTGAGTTTATCCAAGGATTAATGACCTATGTAGGAGCCATCGTTTAGTTCAAATGAAAGCATGGTAAAAAGAATATTAAAAATAATTTTGTGAAATTTTAGTTTAAAAATGATCTAGCTTTCAACATAAACACAAAAATGTATATTCAACACATCAAATTAAATCTCATTATGAAAACATTAAACCCTCCATGGGGTTTGTGATATGTTGAATAAAAAGTTTACAAAACTTTAGTACAATAATAATAGATAACAAGTATGTTTAAAATTAGTTGGTGAATATTGTCCCCTTAAACATATTTTGACATTAGAAGTTTCATATATTATCATTGTGATATATAAAAGTTGGAAGTACATATGTATATTTTGAAGCTTCTTTTAGATGAAAATAAAAACAAATCAACACATTTCATCTAATAGTCATAGGAATTTGAGAAAGACATTTCATAGGCATTTGCATTTTTAAGAATCTCCTTAAAAGGTGCAAATGTAATCAAAGGAACACAATTAACCATTTAGGTGATTACTTAAAAAAGAATTTTGATAATTTGACGACTTGAAATTGGTTATAGAAGGTGATGAATTATTCGCAAATTTTACAATGATTAAAAATACTCATGACAAAAAAAGGACATATTATATTGCTATGTAAAGGTGTAAATAATCATTGTTCATGATTATGACAATTTCAAAATAAATCAAGTCATTTGAAAAAAAGATTAAGTAGCAAAAACACAATTTAGTTATATTGTTTTTAAAGTGCTTTTGAATATTGCACACTCGTTAGATTCATTCCAAATTGCTCCACATGTTTTAATAAAATATTATCATGCAAACACATTAAAAAGTAGCAACATTAATATAATTTCTAAAATTAAGACATAAAACATTTATCAACGTGTTACACTCGTTATGGTAATTGTTATTGTGATTGCACCTTAAATGCATATTCATGAATATTTCTAAGTTCAATATCCATGCTCATTTTATGACCATTTTCCATTTATGTTGACAAGGAAGACAAGAGTTGTTTATTTTACCATGCTTTCATTTGCCTACATCCAAAACTCCACCAAAGGTCCTACCCAATCATCCAATCTTTGGTTTTCTCTTTGACTAGCTTAATCTTCACCCAATTTCTAATTCCCAACTCTACAACATTACCTTGATTCCACGAGTACCCTCACCTCCACTCTCCATTTCCACATGAACCACTTGGTCACACAACACCACATAAAGCTCCTTCTTCACTCTCAGATTTTTTCCTCGGGATGAAAGGTATTTATCCAATTCTGATCTACACTTGTGGGAGTGTTAGGAATATATATACATTTGTATAATGAGGCAGATTAATATTTTGTGTTAATATACAGAGAAAATACAATAACTAACTTTTCTGAAGCTTCATTACTTCGTATTAAGTTTGTAACTATCTTGAGAGTATTGATAAGCCTACTCTCTTTTGTCAATATGTTGCTTCATTTGTAAGCAATGCATGAACCAATCTCTAGGTGTTATACTTACAAACCAGCCAAATTTCTTGTGTGAAATTTCGCACAGATGCAAAAAATAAAACAATAATTTTAGTTGGCCAAGGAAATCCTTTATCATTGATTACTTTCCTCTCTCTAAACTCAAAATGCCATAAACTAAACTCAATCTATGTCAATCCAGCTCCAAATAGCCAACCCATAAGATCTTTTACTTCATGAGGAAACAGAACATTTGCCATAAAATGGTCCTACAATGAGATTCCAATGTGTTGTCTCTCTGAAACACATAATACTTTCCTCACAGCAATGCTAAGCCATTTGAAAAAAGGGAAGAAATAGATTAGATGTTTTCACCTGTTGGGGCTTGAAGCAGTGGTAATCTTCTGAAGCAACCTGTCTGTCATGCTCAGGTATGCCCATTACTTTTGGGGAAATGCTGCACGTGTAATAGATAGACCCCTCATGCTAAATGTGTATTGGAATCAGATGAGGAACAAAGAGCGTGAATCTCTTGTCTGCAAGCGTGTTTGGTGTCTTTTCTTTTCTACCATTTTGGGGTTGTTTGGTGTCTTCAGTTTGAGCTTGCACACTGCAGCTACTGGCTGGGTTTTAGAGGTTGAAAGATATAATTATGTAACAGTTCTAGAGTCTGTTTCTTTTTGTAAAATAGTGATGTTTCTCAAGGACACATGGAGTTGATTTTTGTGTTGCAGTACTGTTTGACAGTCATGGCTCTGGTTTTGTTTTTAAAGTTGTTGCATATGTCTGAAGCATGGTTAGAGATGTGATTTTTGAATCATGAAGGTCCCAGATGTAGAGGTCCATTTTTTCAGTTGTGGAGTTGCTGGCTGGCATTGAGGGTTGTGGGAACATGCCTTTTGGTAGCTTGTTGATTTTTGTGTGAGTTTTTGGAGTCACCATGTTTCTGGTTCTATTTACTTTTGCTGCAAACTGCTAATACACATGGCTATGCTGTAAAGCTTCTGATGACATGGAGTGGTGTTGCAGAAATTGGTGGTGATGAATTTAGCGAAAACCCTATTTCTTCATTTATGAGTGAGCTCTGTGATCTCACTTTCATTCACATGTTGGGGTTTGAAATCATGTCACGTTGATACAACTTGGTTGGGAGTTTGTGATACTGATTGACAAATCTTGGCCTGGCAACTTTGGAGTCTTTTGCATAAGGAAATATAGTGTTGTTCAATCCAATCAAGGTCAATTATTATGATGGTGTGCCTGGTTTCACTTAGTAGGAGCTTAAGTGCTAGAGAATGCTCCCCTGGGGCACTTTCTGCCGTCCTAGTGAGACACTAGGGCAAGGCTGGTAGGCTGCACCATAGGGACAAATTGGATGCAGAATACACCCCGCTGGTGTAAAAGACCTTAGTAGGTAGGAACTAAGAACTGGCAGTAGAAGGCCCTGTGAGGTTAAGAAGGCGGGGTTTCTTTAGTGGCTGTGTAGGTGTTCTCCTTAAATGTTTTGCAACTCTGGGTGAAATAGAAATGGTCTTTGTCAGAAGAATTATTAAATCATTTTGTATAATGGTTTTGTCCAAAATTTAGAGTGGATTCTTGTATACTTATGTACACCCACTGACCATCAGAAGATGATGAAGTCAGTGGGTAGTAGTCATGGCAGTTCAGTGACTGCTATTTATGATGAAGGTGATGACAGTCCGACACTTTGTGACAGACTCTCATAACATTTTGACTGCACTCATTGTCATGTTTACCTTCAAATTGTTGTTTTCAAGATTTCTCTGCAATTTCAGAGATTTTTGTCTGAAATTGTTTAGGCTTTGTTTATGCTCATGTTTGATGAAAATTTCAACTAGTATATACAATAGCTGAACAAGCATCTGAACTTAAGTCTGATTAATTGTAACTTTGTTTATGTACTTTTGAGTTCTTTCAGACGTAAGTTAATACTTATAATCCTTAGCAGATGACTGAGAGTAGCAATCCTCTCTTCAAGCAATATAGCTCTCGAGGACAGTTGCAGATTCCGCCAACCCCCCACCCCAACTGTAGTGGAACCTTGGAAAGTCTCTGATATCTAGTGACAATATACCAGGAAAGTAGTGCAATGAAGAGCAAATTGTCATGAAGCCCTTCAGACGCAAACACATGTTGGAGGTTTCAGATTGGAAGATTCAACGCATAGATGTCTGCCATATGGGCTAGTCCAGCAAAAATGTTACAGATCATGTTTAAGGGAGGTGGAATGGGAAACACTCATGAGCATAATAATTCATGACTTGCTACCCAAGTGACTTGAGAGCTGAATCCTCTGTTGGACACTTTGAATTTCCTATCCCAGTAGCATCATCTCTTTTCTCCATTGTCATTAGTTTCAGAAGGAGTCTGAAGAGAATGACACATGCAGAAGAGTTTCTAATTTTGAGTTAGCCAGTGGTACCAACATTTCTAAATGTGAGATTGCTGGAAGCTGGCTGGCAATCAACCCTCATATCTCAAGCAGGAATAAATTTGAAGATGACACCCCCACTGACACAGTTCTTTCAAGAAAACCATAACAGACTGTGGTGAGTCTCAGAGACACACAACCACAACGAGCAGCCTAATCCTTAGGTCTTTGGGTAATCTCTGTCACCTCTGTGTTTGTTATGTCTTGCAGCTACGTGGTCACTCTTGGTGACTGCTTTTGCACCCCTGAACCTATACCAAGCTGATAGTTTGTTCCCTGCAGTCTTCAAGGGTCCTGAAGCACTATGACGCCGGAAAGAATCTGAAAGCTCCCGCATGTATTTGCCTGAGCCTGTGAACACAGCTGAGGCAGAGAGAGGCCATCCATGCTCAACATTGCGGAGATTAAGAGGCCCTGAGTCGGAATCAATACTAATAAATGAAGTGTCAGGCAAAAAACGTGACCTTGGGTCAAAGGAGACCCCATTTTGGTTCTGTGCTGAGTCTTCTACGGGACCAGCACCACTAGTATCCAAGACAACAGACACAAGTTTGAGAGCTTGGACAACTTCCCCCATGAATGGCCGATTTGATGCTTCAGGTTGCACACACCTCAAAGCTATGGCAGCGACCTTTGTGAAACTGTCCAATGGAAAATTGTGCCTGAGGTCAGGATCTGCAAGAATATACAGCCCTTCATTGCTTGTGAGCAGTGGTCGTGCCCATGTAACCAGATGCTCTTCACCAGGTGGTTGAGTCATGTCCACAGGCTTCCTCCCAGAAAGAAGTTCAAGCAACACAACCCCATAGCTGTATACATCACTCTTCACTAGCAGATGACCTGTCATTGCATATTCTGGTGCCACATACCTACACACCACAACCATCAAACCAGGCATTAAGACAACCAATATAATGCAACCACTTGCACATCATCCTAACATCTTGCACCTGGTTCAACCAGACCAAAACACACATTGAGACTAAGTATTTGTGTCTATAATAAATACTTCTGCATGATCAGACCACATGTTTTGCTAATGACAAAGAGAGAAGAGGAACAATGGCTCACCCAAAAGTTCCCATTACTCGAGTTGAGATCGGCTGGCTATTTCCTATCTCACCAGCTGCTTTTGCCAACCCAAAGTCAGACACTTTGGGTGTGAAGTCATACTCAAGCAAAATGTTGCTGGCTTTGAAGTCACGGTGAATCACTCTTGGATTTGAATCCTCGTGCAAGTAGGCCAGTCCTCGTGCTGAGCCCAGTGCAATTTTCACCCGTGCTTCCCAGTCCAGGGGCTGGTCCAGGCCTGTTCAACAGTCACATCAATCTTGACCACAGTCAACCCCTTTGACTCATCTAAAACCATCTAAAACAGGGAACTTGCATCTGTACTGAGTGCTGAGAGTGTTCTTGCAAAACACAAACTTGCATTTTAGCAAGTCATAATGAAGCTGTTGTCAAGTTAGACCTAGCGTATATATCCCCAACTCCAGCTTGAAGGATTGTAGCATAAGGACTCGGATGCTGCAGAAGACAGCTTTGAGTCATGCAACACTATCCTAGAATCAGAGGATTCAATCCTTGGGACAGCAGGCACAAGTCTTGGAGATTTCCACACAAACTTAGACATTTCAACCCATTGCCTGCACAGTCAATTTAAGTGAGACTTTAAATTTTTTGCTGCTTAATGTTAGGTGATTTGGATTCGAACAAACCATGCAAGTGCGACTCCACGCTGCCATTGGGAATAAACTCATAGACTAAGCAACGCTCAGGATCCTCTGTGCAGATACCAATCAGCTTCACAAGGTTGCGGTGGTGCAACCTACTCAGCATCTCTACCTCAGCAACAAACTCACGGCCTCCTTGTTGATTATCCCGGGTCAACACTTTGACAGCTACAAGCACACCATTATCTAGCACACCTTGATAAACCCTTCCAAACCCTCCCTCTCCCACCACATTCTCAGGGTTAAAATTCTCAGTTGCTCTGTTCAGCTCTGCAAGGGAGAATGTCTTGACAGTTCCTGCGTATGATGGCATGCTTGATCCAAATGACACTGATGTTGAGCTGTTAACACTGCCTGACAACATAGAACCTCCAGCTGCACAGATATGAAATTTGGTCATGGTACACAGGCACTGATCCCCATCAATATGACTAACAGAAGGGGAGCACAGTGCTATGATCATGTGAATGAAGGCCAATTCAATGCCATTCTAGAATCTGGAACTCAGCAATTCACCCAATGCAGCATACCTGAGAAGGCAGAACGTTGAGTAGTTGACCGTTGAGTAGTAGAAGCAGCAAGGACAGGTTCAATTGCTGCAGGAGACCATCTCCAGCGCAGCACCATAAAGCATAGGACCCCGACACAAATCACTGCAGCCATGGCAGATGCCAAGACAATAATGACAATTTTATAACTTACTCTGTGAACCCTTTTCTCTATGAGAACTCCAATTGGATGCTCAGCAGCCTGTCCAGCTCCCTGTGGTGGGGCACTGCTGCCATAAGGAGGAGCTTGAGATGGTGGTGATGGAGGAAGACCTACATTAAGGTACACACACCAAACACATGAACTTCCAGTAAGAAGTTGCAAAGAAGTGGCCAACTGAGATTGCTAAGCAAGTCAAGCCACCAAAGTCTATTTCTGTACAATGACAAGTATTCACAGAATGAAATCCCTTGCACTTTTGACTTGGACATCCCAATCCACCGTTCAGGTCTTAAGCAAAGTTAAAACTTGTGACACAGCTTCAAGTGCCCAAAAAGCATACCTGGGTAAGTAACAGATATGACTGAGTAGTTTCCAAAGAGAGTGTCATTTAATAACACTTGATGGTTCCAGAACCGAGAGGAAAGAAGGTCTGCAGTAGTATTATCAAATGCTGGAACCAGAGGGACAAAATCTGCATTGACATCGGTCTCTTCCTGGTTCCCTTCAACAGAATTTGCTCCTACAATCCGAACCTGGCTTGGTAGGAGAAAGAGGCCAACTGCAAGCTCCTCAGCCAACTCAGAGACAAGTGGAAAAAGTGTTTCAAGATTGATCCCTAATTGCAGTTCTACTTGCATTGGTATGACGCATCCACATGGTGAGCCTGGTACAGAGTATGTGTAGCCAGAGGGACATGGCAAAGTACATTCTGCAAAAGATAAACGCACAACTTTGTTACCAGGATCCTCTTTCACTGGAGAGTAGTAGTGCCTATCAAAAAATGTGTGGACTGAAAGCAGGGTGCAGAGAACCTCCAGACAAGACCTAGAAGTTGTGTATCCAGAATTGCTTAAGAGTGTGGGGATAAAATTGTAGCATTCTTGACAGCACATTTGCTCCAGTCAGTTCCAAGGCCAGAGTTGATCCCTTTAGGAAGAAAAGCACTCTGCACTGACAGGCTCTTGTTCAGTTAGCTGCAGTGCTAGCCAACACAGGACTGCACTTATTCCATTTTTTTTTTTGCTGTGGAAATATTGGATGTCCAGAAACTGTACCTCGAGAGTTATTTGAAGTTGGAGGAAAGACCATAGGTACTGGAGATGGAGCTGCTGATCATAACCAACCACACAGACCAGTTCACAAAAATGATCAATATCAGAATCAAGGAAAGAGGATAAGCAGAAAATTCAAAGATGCGGAAGAACCCTGACCTGCATGCAGGTGATGATGATGCCCTCGTATCCGTGGAGCAGGAGCTGGGGCTGTGGCTCTTGGTATATGAGTAGGTGCTGGGGCAGCAACTCTTGGTGCAGGAACAGGTGCTGGGGATGTGGGTCTTGCTGCATGAATGGGATTGGACTGGTTGTGATCATGATGTGTCATTGAAAGTGGAGCTAATGAAGGTCCTTGCTGCCTCTCCCATGGCAGAGTTGCTCCTGGTGCTGGAAGTGGTGTAGCTGCAGGGAAATCAAATGGAGCATAAGATAGTGACCTGCGATATAAGAATAGTGGTGATCATGGTGCTGTTGGAAGACAATGGAGAGGCATACCATGGTCAAGACTTCCAAGAAGAATGGTTGCCAGTATCACACCCTGAAGAAACCCTGCAAATGTGTGGGCATTGCTGTACATGATGTCCCTCACTGGTCTTTACCTCCTCTGTTTCTGCACAATCCTCTTACTTCCACCCAGCTGTGCTCCATTTGCACATGAGCTTTGCTCATTGGAGGCATTTAAAAAGTGAAAGATCATTCACCAGCCTCCCATTGCCTAACTTTTCTCATTCCTACTTGACCATCATCCGACATCCTTTCAGCTTCTTTGCACAGAATAGCTTCAATCTCAGTGTGCATTTCCACCATGGTTCAACTTCACATAACACATACATGTGGAAGTGTTTAAGAATCCTCCCTGCTTGTTGGCAATGATAATTCCTGCAGCCCAGCATGTTGGAGGCCCCCAAACGAATGAAAGCAAATCTTTGCTGCGAAGTGACAAAGCTGTATTGTGTGACCTGTTTGCTTCCCATCCTACTCAGTTGTTCCTCTATTCAATCATGCTTTAACTATGTGCTAATTGCTCCACATCCCAGAGAACTACCCAGTCTTCACTGTCACCAAATCCTCTACATCTCTGCAGTACCTGCAGCAGCAGCCTTTCCCCACTTTTGCAGTGTGCTTCACAAGTGATGAGGAAACAATATATCTGCTCATCAATCTCCTCACCATTTGATTTGATTGCTTCTAGTTGAACAGTGGAGCTAGATTGTGGGGCTAGGTCAAATCTAGGAGAGAGAAGCTCCATGCATGGCATGATGCAAGCAGATTTGAATACAAATCTGCTTGCATCATGCCATCCACACCCAGAGAGCAAAGGGGAAGGCAAGGCTTTAGCAGCAGCTCTCAAGCTGACATTGAATTCAGCAATTATCAGTTCCACTCTGTCAGTGCTTTTAATCAATAGGAGGACGGGCATGCCCTGGGGAACCAATCACATTGCATGGAGGGAAGGAAAGCAGCGCAGCTGGAACGTGGAAGCTTGTCATTGACACATCCCTAAACCGGCCAGACGATTCCTCCTCCTTTTCATAGGCTTCAGGTTCAGTAGTTACAGAGAGAAGAAGACCGACCTTTACTGCGGCGGCGGGTTGCGGTTCCTGCTGCTGCGTTGTTGCAGCCAAAGCCGTTCCGATTCTTCACGGCTTAGACAGCGGCCAATGATGTCTCTGGAGGCTATGGCAAAGGAATTCCGCGAGTCCTGCATGATAATAACACACATGTGACACAGAGAGAACTTCAGAAACACGTGTGCAGCAGAGCTTAGAACTGATTGAAAACGGATCATGCGACCAAGCGCCGACACAGATGGACGAGCATTTGCTGCAGTTCCAAGAAGAGAGAGGCCATCTCAAATATACAAAAAAAACTTGGCCGCCGATAACAAGCTCCTACTTCTTCACGATGCACGCCGCACTCCAATGCTTGCGCATTACTACAATAATACGTACAGATACTGCTGCAGAGATAGTCGTAGCGACAGCTGACTATAGCCATACCCACAGCCGCCGGACGCCAGCGAAAAGCTCAGCCAGACATGACAGAGCACGAACTACTCCTGGCACACAACTCTCTCTCTCTCTCTCTCTCTCTCTCTCTCTCTCTCTCTCTCAGAAACCCCTGCATTGCAAATCTATGAGCTTTTCCTGAAAGCCGTTCCAGCTAGGGAAGAGCAGAAGCAGACTCGCCTCAGTGGGAGAGCAACACCAGCAGAAACAAGGCTACGCTCTTCTTCCTTCCTGATCTGCGTTTCATTCCAGCTGTTTCACCTCTAATCCATGAACCACTGCAAAGGCCCCGCTGCACCAACACCGATACAGCAGCAACAACAGTAACAACAACAACAACTTCTCCAGCGCCCTCAACTCCATGTTTGCGCAGCTGCTTCATCTCCCACGGCGGTAAGTATCACCATCTCCGATGCGGCAGATTGTGAAGAAGAAGAAGAAGAAGAAGCTGGCTCAAACGTCACAGGAAAAAAGAAAGAAAGAAAAAAAAGAGAGAGACAGAAGAGAAGCTCTGAAGGCAGTTCAGTGTTTGTGTGATGAGAAAAAAAAAAGGCAAAAAAAAGCTCTTGCACCAAGCAACTCGGAGAGACAAAGCACCAAAAACACCGGTCGCGGAGCAAAACTCACAGTGGGACTACTACTGTAGCGCAAGCAGACCAAACCAGCCGGACCGGGCCGGACCTGACCTGACCTGACCGGACTAGCCTGTGATGAGGAAGGAGAGGGAAGCCTCGTACTAATAACTAGTAACTACCCCAACTGCGGCGACAGACACGGCCCTGCAATCCCGAACAATATTTTTTCAATTTAGGAAATCCCATATCTTCTGTTGTTATTAATCTCCATAGTTAGCAGTTTTTTTTTTTACATTAAGAATTTAAAAATAATTATTTTATTCTAATTATATAGTTACATATTTTATATTTTAATTTAATTTTAAAATTTTAGCAATTTTTTTGATCAGGGTTTTGTTTTTCTGAATTTTTGTCAAGTAGGTGGTCTGGTGATCATCCATCAGAGGAATGAACCAAAGTTGGCTCCAGTTCTGGCCACTTGACTTGCAGGAGCTCACTGTCTAAATCTGGTGACTTGTAAATTTTTCTCCCTTTTTCCCCCTCAGAATCTGGCGATTTTCGTGTTTTTTTTTTTTTTTTCCAAAAAAACCTGGAATTTTTCATACTGGATTTTTATTTTTATTTTTTTGGCCTTCATATGGTGAAAATTCGACCAAGGAAAAAAAAGCACATTGTTTGTGATGTTCCCATGCTCGTGAAGATCATCCACGAGGAGATTTAGCCATGATTGGCTATAGACTAACTAAGAAAATAGAAATTTATTAAAATCCTTTCATGTCCTGGCTACTTGCTTGAACAATGTGTAGAAACATGGTGACTTTTTAGAAAAAAAGATATCAATTTTTGGCGATTTTTTTAGAAAAGGAAATATTTGAAAAACAATTTCACCAAATCATGAAACTTCGCCACACAAAGAAAAGACTGAGATTCTGATTCTTTATATCAAAAAAAAAAAAAAATTGGTGCGAAGTTTCGCCGAAATGCGGAAAAAAAAAGAGAGAATGTAATGTTTTGTCACAATATTCCTATCTCTCTCTCTCTCTCTCTTTTCTAAATCACCAATTTTTGGAAATAAACAAAATTTTGGAAAAAACTCACCACATTCGGATTCTGATTTTAATTTGGTAGCATTTTTTTAAATAGGTCTTTTAAACTATTTAGACAGGTCCTAAAAACTGTATTGCCATTTAATGCTAAATCCCTCTTGGAATGCTAGCCAATGATGCAAAATCAGAAAATTGAAAAACAAATCATTATGAGTACTATAGCAACCATTGTTTTGGCTGGCTATATATAGCCAAAAATAAATTAAAAAATTAAAACTGCTAAAAAGTGTTTTCTTGAAGATTTTCATAACCATAATCCAACCAAAATGTGAGAAAAATCATCAGATGTAATATACATGGTTCAAGTAGGTAGCCAGAAATATAGAACAATGGTTTTTAAAAGTTTTGCTTCAATATATTTAGCTTGTAGCTAAATTTGGTTACATCTTCCTATGGATGATTACCACTTTGGCTATATCACAAAGTTGACCCAATTGAATCCTAGCAGGTTTAAGAAAACTAACTGGTGGGGTCTAATAACTGGTGGGCCATGCAGTCCCACAGAGCAGTTATTAGTTTGTCTTTCAACCACCATCCTCTTGTTGGGGTTTTTTTTTTTTAATTTTAATTTTTTAAATTCAAAAATTGTGTATCTAAGCTATAGATACATTACCCTAAGGTCAGTTTCGTCATTAAATAATTTTAAATCCTCAAAATAGTGAAACGAATTCTGGTGAAAATATCAAGTTGACATGTTGAAAATCATCATAATTATCATAAGTTAATGTAATGTAATGCCCTCAGCTGTGAGCACTACTAGAACCAGGCCCACCTTGGCTCCACCATGCACTGGTTCTTATTCCAAATTAATGCCCATGGCTCAGACATTACCTTACACTTATATTGTAGTATGTAGCTTGATGTGGAAAAAATGTGCTTAATGATTAATATATATTTTTTGGTCACTTACATTTGGCATTAAAATTCATTATTTTTCATAATTTAGGGTTATATTAAAATTAGGAAGCTAGTGCTCTTGAGAGTTTCTTTTAGACTTTTGACATGGCAGGCAAGTATTTTTCATGGTAAATAAATAGGTTTAGGTCCTAAATGCCTAACTTGGTGCTAGGGGACTTAATACTAGAGTCCTTGACACCAAGTGTGAATGCACCTTAACTCTAGGAACATAAGAACTAACTCTGGATCATGTCCTTCTTCTCTCTTGGGACACTTTCTTTCTCTTATTTTGTGACCCCCCTTCTTTCTTGGAATAAAGTTTCGAGGGGAGGCACAATAGAAGAAAGCACGTGTGGTTTTCAGTTCACAAAGATTCAGAGCCCTGTCTGCACACGGACTGAAAGGAACAGAAAAAGGGGGCAGAGGGGTTAAACTTAGCAAGCAAAGTAAAAAGACTTGACAAGCTCTGTGTGTGTGTGTGTGTCCTGCTGCAACTTCTGCTGTTGTTGGGGCCCAGCTAATTGCACAACCAGATGGCTCTCATTAATTCACTTCAAATGGGGTGGGGATGGCGCTGCAAGCAAAGGGTGGGTTGTTGGGGGAGGTTATTATGAAAGTCATCACTGCCGCTCTGGAATTTTGGAACCATAGGTACTCACAAAAAGGGCAAAAACAAACATAATATTGAGATGATTTTTTTTTGTCTCCCTCTCTCTCCAAGTGAGCCTCCAAATGTGAGTTCTAGTGTTTCCAGGTTCCTTGATGAAAACCCCTCTCTCTCCAAGTGAATTTTGCTAGATTCAAATTTCTACATTTTCCAACTTACATAGGTGGAACGGTCGGTGAGCAAACATTTAAGAAGTCAGACACCAGGGGTTTAGTAATCATGGGTTTTTTCTCATGACCATTGAATAGATTTGGTACACCTTGAGCCATAGCACTAGTATGTCTTTACAACACTCAATTCTGAGTTAGATTGAGAAAGTTATGACCCTCAAAGTGAGGGGGTCTTGTCGTTTGAAAAACATTGGATAGAACAAATAAGACTCTTATGTTCATACAATTTACACCTTATGAACAAACACTTAAAATTTTATGAAAGAACATCGTTCCTCTTATAACCAGGAGAATAATAATTTAATTCAGTTTGGTCTATTTTTTTAATTACCATTCCAAAAAAATTAAACTTTGTAGTAAGACCAAACATGTGCATTTGTAACAGCACAATCATGGGAGTCTTTAGGATTTTGAAATACTAATTTCTTGAATAGCAATCTATTACCTAAGATCAACAACCCTTGCAATGCCACATGGGAGCAATCTGCCCTTCCCTCCTAGGATTTGAAATCAGAACATTGCGGCAATGGCCATTCTAATTCTCTCCAGGTCTCCCCAAGTTTCTCTTTCAATGTCTCTCATTCTCCCTCTCTACGGCTCTACCTTGAATGTGTAATAGGCAACAAATGCCATTGCGTCATACTCTTCCTTTTACTATATTTCTCTTTCCATAGCTCCTACAAAAAGGTGTGGAGCACCATTATATCAACCTCCTCGGCTTTATTATTGGTTTTCTTCATGTTTGTTACATGAAGGGGCTGAACGCCATTGCATCAAGCTCCTAGCTAAAATTTCTTATTGTTTCCCTTTGTTTTTGCTACAAGAAAGTGTCAATGTCATTCTTTTCGTTTATCTTTTCTTTTATCTCTGGCTTCATTTCTTTGTCTTTGTTTTTTTCTCTCTTTTGTTTCTTTCATTTTCTTTCCATCTCTCTGTTTTTTCTCCATTTCTTTCCCTCTTTCTATGTCTCTATGTTTGTCTACATCTTTTTATCTCTCTCTATCTTTCTTAGTTTCACAATTTCAAGCAAGTTGAAATGTTAATGCTCACATCTACCAACATCGCAAGTTGGCACTCCAAAAGCCACCATTCACGCACACCATCACCATAAGTTGGTGTTCCAAAAGCCACTGTTCACATTTGTTATCATCATAAGTTGGTGTTTCAAAAGTTGGTGTTCACCTTGCCATCTGCAAAATGCAACCTACAAGACTTCAATTGAAGTGGGAAGGCCCGAGTTTGACTTTCCAAGCTCGTTTTGATTTGTCTAGGACTCAACATATTTCTTTTCTTTGGACTCACCTCTTTCATTTTCTTTCTTCTTTGGACTTTTCTTAACATCTTTTTTCTTCTCTTTTGATGTGTTCACTATAAGAAAACCTGGGTTTTCAAAAGGCCAACTTGATCAAAGTTTCCACATTGACCCAAAGGTATGTCCATTTTGACTAAAGGTTTGGGGCATGAAAAACACATGTTACATTCAACCAATACATTTGATTAAAGTGACCTTTTTGACCAAATGTCAAGTCGAAAATCTAGTCAAAATGGACAAATGTCCATCAAAATGACCACGGCTTAGTCAAATTGGCCATATTGAATGAATAAGGTTTAGTCAAATTGACCATCCTGATTTGACCCTTAGTCAAATTAACCATTATGATTTGACACTTAATCAAATGAACCATATTCATTTAATGACTTAGCCTACTTGTTAAGCTTAAACTATGTACCTAACATAATATAATTAGTAAATTAAATTAGGCCTAAACTACTTCTTCAACCTAGTACAATTAATAGGCTAGTAGGCTATTTGTTAAGTAATAACCTAATTAGTAAACTAATTAAATAGCCTAGCCTAAACCTATCTAATAAATTATCTAGGACATAACCTAACATTATTAAATAACATATAACTATGTAATGTAAGCTTTTTAAATAGTAATCTTAAGTGACTTAGGTTTACTAAAATAGACCTATTAACTACGTAAATAGCCTACTAGCCTAAGCTTACTATAAGTATGTAGCCTAAACCTACTAAGTAAATAAAATAGGCCACCTAAGCTTAGTAAATATGTAGCATATCCTACTAATTAGGTAAATAGTTTAGGCCACTTAGGCCTACTAGGTATAAATTAGCTTAACCTATGCTATTGAAGTATATTTGGTAATTACATAAATAGCATAGGCCACTTAAGCCTACAAGGCAAGTAACTTAACCTACACCATTGAACCTACTAAATACATATGTAACTTAGTTTAGGCCATCTAGGTTTACATGGTAAGTAACCTAACCTAGGTTTACTAAGTAGGTATGTAGCTTAACTTGAACTACCTTGGCCTATTAGGTAGGTACATAGCCTAACCTAAATAGTTTAAATTAGCCTAACCTAAGCCTACTAGGTAGGTATGTCGTAGCTTAACCTAAACTACCTAGGTAGGTACATAGCTTAGGTAGCTTAGGTTAGCCTAACCTAGGTCTATTATGTAGGTACATAACTTAGGTAGCCTAGGTTAGCCTAACCTAGGCCTCCTAGGTAGGTACGTTGCCTAACTTAGGCTACCTAGGTAGATAGCGAACCTAGGATAGGCCACTAGGTAGGTAGCCTAACCTAATATTAAGTAGGTACCTTTACCCTAAACCTATTTAATAGCTAAATTCCCTACCTAGTATGCTTAGGTTAAATCTATTAATTTTAGGTTAGTACATACCTACATAACCTACTAAATAACATAGGTGTAAGTAGGTATAAACATAAACTTAGTAGGTACCTATAAAGTTTAATAGACTATAACCTATGTGTTGCCAAAGTACATGCATTTATTAATAAGTACCTCCTACCTACCTAGGTTAACCTACTTATAACTTACTTATTTATGTAAGTAATGTAACAAAATTCAAGTTCATTTAGTGTAATATGTTGAAAAAAATTCATGGAAGTTAATTATAATATGTTAGTCCAAAATCATGTTTATTATAATATGTTGTCCAAAAAACTCACCTTATGGGGTAGTGGTGTAATGGTTAAAGATTTGACTCCTCAATGTGGAAGTGAGGAGTTCAAGTCCCCACACTTGCAACCTAGACGACCTTGGCTACTTAAATGACCTAATTAGATAGCCTAGGTTGCAAAGCCTATTAAACCACCTAGCCCATGCCTAGGACATAGGGTTGGTAGATAAATAAATAAATAAAATTTAGCATTAATTATTAGGTAGGTAGGGTAATTAATTAATTAATTATATATTTGGTTGTTACTTAAATTATATTGTTATCACGATGGTTCAATTGAAAAAACCTAATAAAAAAAACCTAATCAAAAAGACCAACCAAAAAGATCTAATCAAAATGATCAGGTCCAAATTGATTTGTCCAAAATGGCATTTTGGTCAAGTTGGACATGGGGGTAGAAAAACTATTAAGGGAGGGGAGGGGAGGGGGGGGGGGGGGTTGGGGGGTCGCA